>OFDN01000022.1_pt1 | contig 196825 bp, 164 predicted proteins | sample 1520971 | NCBI WGS metagenome assembly OFDN01 (sample SAMEA94257418, study PRJEB24077) | hot springs metagenome | biome: Aquatic biome; feature: Geographical feature; material: Water | place: India | collected 2012-06-12 | depth 5 m
GAGGGCGCCCGGTGAACCCACACCGGCGGGGCGTCGGTGCCACTTAGGGGGGGCAGTGTCCAGATGCGCCCCCTTTTCCGCGGATTCTCGGCTGGCGCCTTGACGCGTCGAACATGCCTCCCGTTCACTGCGTCCGTTCCCGCCATGAAATTGCGTTCCCTTTTCGCCGTTGCCGCCCTGACCGCCTCCCTGTGCTCGCTCGCCGCCGCTGACGGGGCGTGGGTGGACCTGCTCGCCGGCAACTCGACGGCCCAGTGGCGCGGCTTCAAGAAGGCCGGGTTCCCGGAGAAGGGCTGGACCCTTAAGGACGGCACCCTGCACTTCGCCAAGGGCAGCGGTGGCGGTGACCTGGTGACCCGCGAGCAGTTCGCGGATTTCGAGTTCGAGTTCGAGTGGAAGGTCAGTGCCGGTGCCAACAGCGGCGTGATCTACCGGGTGTCCGAGGCCTTTGAGGCACCCTGGCACACCGGCCCTGAATACCAGGTGCTCGACGACGCCCAACACGGCGACGGCAAGAACCCGAAGACGAGCGCCTCCGCCCTCTACGCGCTGATCGCCGCCAACGCCGGCAAGGCGACGAAGCCGGTCGGCGAGTGGAATTCCGGCCGCATCGTGCTCCGGGGCTCGAAACTGGAGCACTGGCTGAACGGCCAGCAGGTCGTCGCCACGGACCTGGCTTCACCTGAGTTCGCGAAGCTGGTCGCCGGATCGAAGTTCAAGGACCTCCCGCGCTTCGCCAAGGAAGCGTCTGGCCACCTGTGTCTGCAGGACCACGGCGATGATGTCTGGTTCCGCAACCTGCGCGTCCGGAAGCTCGATGTGAAGTGACCCGCTTCCCTGACCGACTCACCCCGCTCACCCCATGAAAGCCCTTACCCGAATTCTGCCGCTGATCGCGCTCTGTGCCTCGCCCCTCTTCGCCGCCGATGCGGACGCCGACAAGGACGACAAGAAGGCGGGGTGGACCTCGCTATTTGACGGCAAGACGACGGCCGGATGGCGGGCCTTTGGCAAGGAGTCGTTTCCGGACAAAGGCTGGACGGTGGAGGACGGGTGGTTGCGGCACACGGCCAAGGCCGGCGGTGGCGACATCATCACCGAGAAGAAGTTCACGGACTTCGAACTGCGCTTCCAGTGGAAGATCGGCGCCGGTGGCAACAGCGGCGTGAAATACCTCATCGACGAGGCCCGCAAGGCGCCCATCGGCCACGAGTATCAGCTCATTGATGACGCGGCGCATCCCGACGCCAAGGTCGGACCCAAACGCCAGACCGCCGCGCTCTACGATGCGCTGCCGGCGAAGTCGCCCAAGGTCAAGCCGGCCGGCGAGGTCAACCGGGCCCGCATCGTGGTGAAGGGCAACCAGGTCGAGCACTGGCTGAACGGCGACAAGGTGCTGACCTACGAGCTCGGCTCGCCCGCACTCGCCGCCGCCAAGGCCGCCAGCAAGTTCAAGGACGAGGCCAAATGGGGCAGCAAGTTCGCCACGCCCATCCTGCTCCAGGATCACGGCGACGACGTGTGGTTCCGGAACATCCGCTACCGCGAGCTGAAGTAGTTCGCCAAGCTGATGGAATCTTCACCGCCTCCGAGGGATTGGGGTGCTTTTACCGTCCATTTCGCATTTGGGGCGATATTGGGAGCGGCGGTCGGATTCTGGTTGTGGAGCCGCCCTCAACTGGATCTTTTCGATTCTGCCGCTGCCGGCTGGTTCTGCGTAGGTGGTGGCTCCGTGTTGGTAGGGTTGCTGGCAGGGTTCGGCGGTCAGGAGTTTTGGAAGAATCTGTGAGCCGGGCCTCATCGCAGTTTAGGGCGGAGTGCCCGGCCGGATTGAAGCCCGCGCTTGCCTTTGGCGTCCGTGGACGCGAACGCTCCGGCGTCACCCGTTGTCCATGAAACGCATCACATTGCTCACGCTCGGCGTCCTGTGCGCCGGCACCGCCGCCTTCGCCCAGGGCGTAGGCTACACCGACACCCCCCAGATCCGGGGCCAGAAGTGGAAGGTCCACGACAAGGAGCGGCCCAACCCGCCCACCGTGAAGCCGGCCGCCACTTTCAGCCACGGCGCGCCCGCCCCCGGCGACGCCACGGTGCTGTTCGATGGGACCGACTTTTCCCAGTGGGAACGTGACGGCGGCGGCGCGCCCAAGTGGAAGCTCGAACACGGCTACATGGAAGTTGTCGGCAAGTCCGGCAGCATTCACACCAAGGGCCAATGGGGCGACGCGCAATTGCACATCGAATTCGCCACGCCGACGAAGCCCGAGGGCGAAAGCCAGGGCCGGGGCAATTCCGGCGTCTTTTTCCACGGCCAGTTCGAGATCCAGGTGCTCGACAGCCACAACAACAAGACTTACGCCGACGGCCAGGCCGGAGCGCTTTACGGCCAGTGGCCGCCGCTGGCCAACGCCATCAAGGGACCCGGCGAATGGAACAGCTACGACATCGTGTTCGAGGCGCCCCGCTTTGACGCCGACGGCAAGCTGACCAAGCCCGCCTACGCCACGGTGATCCTCAACGGCGTGGTCCTGCACAACCGGAAGGAGCTGAACGGCCCGACGAACCATCGTTCGTCCGATCCCTACAAGGCCTACTCCGGCAAGGGTGGCATCGGGCTTCAGGATCACGGCAACCCTACGCGGTTCCGCAACATCTGGATCCGGCCGTTGGGAGAATACAACTGAGCGCACGACCGGTTGATTTCTTCCCGAAAGCACGCCCGGCGGTTCCTCCGTCCGGGCGTTTGTTTTGCCGATAATGAAGTGCGCCAGGAGTTTGTGCTTCCCCCCGGGCGTTTGGCCGGTAATACGAGGCGCGACATTCCCGCACGTCCACTACCCACGATGAAAGCACACTCCTCAAATCCGCGGGGCCGGCGGACCGGCTTCACGCTGATCGAACTGCTGGTGGTCATCGCGATCATCGCCATTCTCGCCGGCATGCTGTTGCCGGCACTCAGCAAGGCGAAGCTCAAGGCCACCCTGGCCTCCTGCCTCAACAACCAGCGCCAGTTGGCCCTTGGCACGGTTCTCTACGCGACGGACAACGACGACGGGCTGTTGCCGCCGACCTTTCGGCTGACCAACGGCACCACGGCCAACCTCACCGCCGGCGGCTTCTGGCCGGCCCCCAACCCCGACACCGGACAGGCCATGCCGGTGCAGCGGGCACTGGATGCAGTTCACCGCGCCCTGCGTCAGGGGCCGCTCTTCCAATATGCCAGTGCGATCGGCTCCTATCACTGCCCCGGTGACCTGCGGACTAAACGCAAGCCCGGTCAGGGTTGGGCCTACGACAGCTATTCCAAAGCCGACGGCATGGGCACGGGCGGCTGGGGCGGCATCCGGCCGTTCAAAAAAATCGGCCAAGTCCCCGAACCCTCGAACAGCATGCTCTTCATCGAGGAATCGGACCCGCGTGGCTTCAATGCCGGCACCTGGGTCATTGACGTGAACCCGCCGGGCTGGGTGGATCCGTTCGCGGTTTTTCACGGAGCCGTCAGCGACTTCAGTTTCCTCGACGGCCATACGGAATCCCACCGCTGGGTGGATGCCCGCACGATCAAGGCCGCGACCGATTCGGCGGTTGGCAAACAGAGCTTCTACTGGCAGGGCGGAAACTCCCGGAATCCGGATTTCCGCTGGGTCTGGGACCGCTTCCGTCATGTGGACTGGAAGCCGCTTCCCTGAACGCACCATTGCACCCCCATTCGTCTCAACCATGAAACCTTGTCCGCCCGCTCACTCGCACCGCCGTTCGGGGTTCACCCTCATTGAACTGCTGGTGGTCATCGCGATCATCGCCATTCTGGCTGGCATGCTGTTGCCGGCACTCAGCAAGGCGAAGCTCAAGGCCACCCTGGCCTCCTGCCTCAACAACCAGAAGCAGCTCACGCTCGGGGCGAAGATGTATGCGCTCGACAGCAACGACGGCCTCCTGCCGCCCCGTTGGGCGCCCACCAACACCGTCATCGAGCTCCGGGGCGGCGGCTACTGGCGCGACCCCAATCCCGATACCGGCAACTCCATGCCGGTCGCCCGGGCGCTTGACGCCGTCCGCCGCGGCATGGAACAGGGGCCCCTCTGGAAATACGTCAACTCCTTCAACTCCTATCACTGCCCGGGCGATCTGCGGCCCAAGCGCAAGGTCGGACAGGGCTGGGCGTGGGACAGCTACTCGAAGGCCGAAGGCATCAATGGCAACGGCTGGACCGCGGTGACGCCCTACACCAAGGAAACTCAGGCCGATCGCCCGAGCGAAACCATGATGTTTGTCGAGGAGTCCGATCCCCGCGGCTGGAACATCGGCACCTGGGTGATTGATGTGGCTGGCCGAGGCTGGGTGGACCCCTTCGCCATCTTCCACGGCAACGTCAGCGACTTCGGTTTCCTCGACGGTCACGCCGAGCAGCGCCGGTGGGTCCGGCCGGACGTGATCAATGCTGCCAAGAAGGCGGCGAATGGCGACCGCAGCATCTTCAACTGGCCCGGCGGCGGGCGCGCCAACACCGATTACGTCTGGGTGTGGGACCGTTTCCGCCACAAGGACTGGAGACCGCTGAACTGAACGCGGCATGAACCACTCCCCGGAATCCATCCGCAACTTCCGTCGGCTGGATGACCGGGTTTCGACCGGCGGGCAGCCTACTGAGGAACAGTTGGCTGCCCTTGCCGTTTCGGGGGTGCAGGCAGTCATCAACCTGGCCCTGCCGACCTCCACTCATGCCTTGCCGGACGAGCGGGCGGTCGTGACCGGACTGGGCATGGAATACGTCGCGATCCCGGTGGTGTTCGAGGCGCCCGCCGCGGCGGACTTCGCCCGGTTCTGCGCCGAGATGGCGGCGCGGCGCGGCCAGCGGCTGTTCATCCACTGCGCGCTGAACTGCCGCGTCTCGGCGTTCGTCGCCCTGCGCCGGGTGCTGCAGGAAGGCTGGTCCCGGGAGTCTGCCTGGGCGGCGCTGCGCGAGATTTGGGAACCGGACGAGGTCTGGAGCCGGTTCCTGGAAGAATGCCTCGGCGCCGTCGCCCCCGCCCTCACTCTTCCTCCACCGGTGGCAGCAGCGAATACATGACCGGCGTGACCAGCCGGCTCAGCACCAGCGAACTGATGAGGCCGCCGATGATGACGATCGCCAGCGGCGAATACATCGGGCTGCCCTGGATCGCCAGGGGCAACAGGGCGCCCAGGGCGGTCAGGGTCGTGAGCACCACCGGCAGGAACCGGATTTCGCCTGCCCGCTCAATTGCGTCGCCCAAGGACGCTCCCTGTTCGCGGAGCTGGTTGGTGAAATCCACCAGCAGGATGCTGTTCTTGATCTCGATGCCGATCAGCGCAATGAAGCCGATGCTGGCCGTGAAACTCAGCGAATAGCCGGTCAGCCACAGGCCCACGAGCCCGCCGACCACGCCAAGCGGGATCACGCTCGCCACCACCAACGTGCCGCGGAAGCTGCGGAATTCGAGCACAAGGATCGTGAGGATGCCGAACATCGCTACCAGAATGGCCGTGCCCAGACCGCCGAAGCTCTCCTTGCGGCTCTCCACTTCGCCGCCGAACTCGAAGCGGTAGCCGCGCGGCCATTCCAGGTTCGCCAGCCGGGCGGAGACATCGCGGGTGACGGTGTCGGTGAGGAATCCAGCCTGCACCTGGCTGGTGAGCGTCACGGTGCGTTGCCGGTTGAAGCGCTGGATCAGGGGCGGGGCGGCTGCGAATTCCAGTTCCGCCACCTGGCCGACCGGCACGTAGTGGCCGGACAGCGTGGGCACGTGCAGGCGGGACCAGTTGGTGAGGGTGGCCCGTTCCTCCCGGGGCAGGGTCAGCGTGAGGTTGTATTCGTCGCCGTCGGATTCACGGAACGAGGTAACGGCGATGCCGGCGAACGCCAGCTGGGTGGCATGGTCCACCGCGGCTTCCGGGATGCCCAGCAGGCCGGCGGCACCGCGGTCGAGTTTCACCCGCAGATCGGTGCGGGCCATGCGCAGCGGATTGTCCACGGTCTCGGTGCCGGGTGTCGCGCGCAGCAGCGCCTCGACTTTGGCCGCCAGCTCCGTGAGCACGTCGAGATCCTCGCCGATCACCCGCACCGCGATCGGCGAATCGATGGGCGGACCGTTCTCGAACTCCTTCAGCACGATGCGCGCGCCGGGCAGTGTCCGCAGGCTTTGCCGGAGCCGTTCCAGCACGGCCGGGCTGGTGCGGGGATCGAAGGCGGACAGTTCGCAGAAGAGTTCCGCGAAGGCCGCGGACTGCTGCTCGGGAAACTCGTTGTAGTAGATCTGCGGGTTGCCCTTGCCGATGTTCGCGAACCACCACTTCACCTCGGGGGTTGCGTGCAGCTTCGCCTCCACCGCGCGCACGATCCGGTCGGTCTGCGCCACACTATTGCCCTCGGCGCCGTAGATGCGGATGGAGAACTGCGGCGTGCCGGCTTTCGGGAACAGGCTGAAGCCGATGCGCGGCACCAGCGCCAGGCTGCCCAGGAACAGCAGGGCGGCGAGCGCCACGGTGGTCAGCCGGTGTGCCATGCACCAGTGCAGGAACGGCCGGTAGGTGACGTGGATGGCGCGCTGCAGCAGGCGCAGCAGGAAGTTGCCCTCGGTGTCCTCGTGCCCGGTGAGGAAACGGCTCGCGAGGAACGGCACGATGGTCAGCGACACGAACAGCGAGGCCAGCACCGTGTAAACCACCGCCAGCGGCAGGCTGCGGATGAACTGGCCCGCACCGCCCGGCAGCATCAGCAGCGGCAGGAACGCGAACAGGAGCGTGGCTGTCGTGCCCACCACCGCGACGGTGATCTGCCGGGTCGCCTCGATGGCGGCCTCGCGCGGCCGGCGCCCCTCGCGGCGGAACCGCGCGATATTCTCCACGACCACGATCGAGTCGTCCACCAGCAGCCCGAGCGCAATCACGCAGCCCACGATCGAGAGCTGGTTCAGCGAGAACCCGGTGTAGTTCAGCAGGGTGATGCCCATCGCCAGCGACAGCGGGATGCTGAGCATCACCAGCAGGCTGGCCCGCCAGCCCAGCGGCAGCACCGTGAGCAGCACCAGGGCGAAGGCGATGAGGAAGTCGTGCTCCAGCCGGCTGAGGCGGGCGTCCACGTTGCGGGCCTGGTCAAAGCCGACTTCCAGCCGCACGTCGCCGGGGAGCTGCCGGCTAAATTCCTCGGCCTCCCTGAGCAGTCCGTCGCGCAGTGCGAACACGCTGCGGTCACGTTGCGGCAGCGCCGTCACGAAGACCGCCCGCTCGCCGTTGAAACGGCCGAAGTATTGGTTTTCCTCGTAAGCCCAGCGCACGTCGGCCACGTCGCCGAGTCGGACTACGGCCGTTCCGGTCGTGAGCACCGGCGTCTGCCGGACCTCGTCGAGCGAGGTGAACTGGCCGGTGGTCTTGACCGTGAAGCGCCGGTCGCCCAGTTCGACCGCTCCCGCCGGCAGGTTCTGGTTGTTTCCCTGCAACGCCTCCACGAGCCGCGAGACCGGCACCCGCAGGGACACGAGGCGGTCCACGTCGAGGGCGACCTGCACCTGCTTCAGCGGAAAGGCATGCTTCTCGGCTCGGCGCACGCCCGGCACCGTCTCGAAGCGCTTTTTCAGCGCCTCGGCGAGATCCTGCAGCCGCCCGTCCGAAGCTTCTTCCGAGACCAGCGCCACCTGGAGCAGGGCCACGTTGAGGGTCTGCACCTTGATGACGTCGAGCAGCGTGAGGCCCGCGGGCAGGGTGGCGCGCCGGGCGTTGACCTGCCGGAGCACGTCGTCCTCCTTTTTGTCCGGGTCGGTGCCGTATTCGAACTCGACCACCATGTCCACGACGCCGTCCCGCACCGTCGTCTGGAGTTTGCGCAGGTCATCAAGCTCCTTGACCGCATCCTCCAGCGGACGCGCCACCAGCCGTTCCAGATCGGTCGGACTCGAGCCCGGCTGCACCGCGATCACCCGCAGCACCGGAATTCGCAGGCTCGGGTCTTCCGCCCGGGGAATCTGCCGGAACGACAGCACGCCCACCGCCAGCAGCGCGAACGTCAGCACCAGGCTGAATGGCCGGTGCCGGACGAAGAATTCGGTGAGCTTCATGGCTGTTCCTTCTCCGGACCGGGCCCGACGATCCGGATGCTGGCGCCGTCCTTCAGATACTCCGCCCCCGATGTGACGACGCGGGTTCCGGCGGGAAGTCCGGGCTGCAAGAAAGCCTCGGTGCCGGCCAGCGCCGTCACGGTCACGCGCTCGCGGCGCACGGTGGAATCGCCTTCGAGCCGGAACACCGAGGCCTCATGGCCACGGCCTTCGACCAACGCGGCGGCGGGGATGATGGGGCGCACCTCGCCGTCCGGCGGAAACAGCCGCACATGCGCCACGGTGCCGGCGAGGGCACGGACGGGAACTGTCGCCGGGCGCAACTCCACCTCGGCCGTCCGGGTAATCGGATCCGCTCCGCCGCCCAAGTGACTCACGGTCGCGGCAAGGGCCGATCCTGCACCGCCCACCCAATACTCGGCCGGTTGCCCACCGCGAGCCGGGCGGCGTCGGCCGCCGGCACGGAAATCCGGAGCAACCAGCCTTCGCGGTCCGGGGCGAAAACGAGGATCGGGCGTCCGCCGGCGACCAGTTGGCTCGGTTCGGCGAGCCGTTGCAGCACGGTCCCGTCGGCCGGCGCCTCAATGACGGCGAAGCGCCAGTTGAACTCGGCCGCCTGCACCGCCGCTTCGGCCTGTTCGACGGCCGTCTCCGCATTCTGGGCCTGCTCCCGGGTGATCACCTGATCCTGCAGCAGCCGGACCGTGCGTTCCCGGTCGCGCCGGGCCTTGGCCAAGGCCGCCCGGGCCTGCGCCACTTCCGCCTCGATCTCCTCCGGCTTCAGCCGGGCCAACACCTGGCCGGCCTTCACCGTGTCGCCGGCGCGCACCGTCACTTCGGCCACGACGCCGCCGATTTTGAACGCCAGTTCGGTCTCCTCCTTGCGGGACAGGACTCCCGTTGCCTCGAGCGGCAGCGCCTCGGCGCTGAAACGCACTGGCGCCACCGCCACCGGGATGGCCGGCGTGGCCTCCCGGCCCGGCGCATCCTTCTGCTCCGGCGGCCGGCAACCGGCACCCCACACCACCAGGGCCAGCCATCCGGCCCAACTTCCCCGCAACCAGCGCACACTCATGGCTGACAGAGTGTCAGTGGCTGACAATATGTCAACTGGAGGCCTGCAACGAGCGGCGGAGGGTGGCGAAGCCGGTGTCGCGGAAGCGGGAAATGGGCGTGCCGTGGAAGTTCTCGATGGTGGCCCGCTGGGTGGCGCCGAGTTGCGCCAACCCGTGTGTGAATCCCCACAGGCACAGGGCCACCGTGAGGGGATCGCCCACGTCGGGACGGATCGAGCCGTCGGCGATCCCGCGCTTCACCGCCGCCGTGACCAGGCCCATCACGTCGAATTCCTGACGGGCCAGGCAGGCCTCGGGCGAATCGCCCTCCAGCAATTTCCGGTCGTTCGCCGTGTTCGCCATCAACAGGAAAAACAGCTCCGGCTCCTCCTCGTGGAACGCCACGTAGGCGCGGCCGATGGCCTCCACCGCGTCGAGTCCGGTCTCCGCCGAGGTAGTCGCCCGGACGAAGCGTTCTCCCAGCGACCGGCCCGCCCGCAGGCATGCTTCCACGAACAGCGAGCGCTTGTCCGGAAAGTAGAAATAGACCAACGGCCGGCTTAGCCGGGCCTTCTTGGCGATGGCCCCAAAGGTGACTTTTTCCACGCCGTGCCGGTAGAACAGGCCGGTGGCCGCCGCGATGATGCGGCTGCGGGCCTTTTCGCGGTCTTCCTGCCGGCGCGACGCGGATTCGGTGGGCACCCCGCGACGATGCGAGCCGCTGACACGGAGTCAACGGCCGACCGCTGCGCGGCGGAACCGCGGGCGGTTCGGCTGACTGCGGCTTTGCCCCGCTGCCAGCTTGGACTACTTGGCCGCGACTTCGGCGGTGTCGAGCGTGAGGTCGGCCCAGTAGCCGAATTCCCATTCCCAGTTGTTGGCGGCGTTTTCGAGGCGCAGCACCACCCGGCGTCCCGCGAGGGCGCCGAGATCGAGCTTCACTTCCTGCCAGCGCGGGCCGTCGTGTTTCACGGTCTGTTGGTGCAGCAGTTCACCGTCGGCTTTTACGCGGAGTTCCCAGTCGCCCCGCTCGTGCGCGGCCACGGAGAAGCGGAGCGTGGATTTGCGGTCCCGGGGGAACACCAGCGAACGCACCAGCGCCGCCGGCTTCTGCTCGTCGTAGGGATGGGTCATCAGCACATTCCGGCGGCCCGCAAACTCGGGGAACTTCACGGGCGCACCTTCGAAGTCCGGGGCGTCCACCTGCCAGCCGGGTGCCCACAGCGCGAGGCTTTCGCCGTCGCGGGCGGGCACGTTGGCCGCGGCCTGGTCGGGATTGGACCCGATGAGCTCCTTGCGGCGTTCGTCGTTGAGCGGCTTGCCATCCTGCGGCGGAGCGAGGATGAACCAGATGAGGTTGCGGAAGTCCTCGTCGGGCATCTGCTCCAGGCCCTCGGGCATCGCGGAATTCTCGGTCACCCGCTGGGATTTGATGTCGGACTTGGCCACCACGACTTCCGCGGGTCCGGCCATGACCAGCTTCACGATGCTGTCGGTGTTCTCGACCATGCGGCCGCTGAGGGTGCGCTCGTCCTTGGTCTCGATCTCCACGTTCTCGTAGCCCGCGCCGATAATTTCGTTCGGGTGGATGACGTTGTGGAGCAACGCGTCGAGGGAACTGCGGCCCACGCCCGTCAGGTCGGGCCCGATGTCCGCGCCTTCGCCGTGCAGCTTATGGCAGATGAAGCAGGACTTCTTCGCGACCGCATGGCCCTTGGCGAGATCCACCGGACCGGTGGCGACCACTTTTCGCTTCTCGGCGATGAGCTTGAGTTTCTCGGCGCTGGAAGCCTGCACCTTGCCGAAGATCTGGGTGGCTACGGCCCGTTCGCCGTCGTCTTTGCTGTTGGCGAGGGTGCGAATCACGGTCGGGGGGATGTCGCCGCGCTTCACCTTGCCGTCCTGCAGCGCGCGCAGGAGTGGATGCCGCCACTGCCAGCGCGTGGTGCACAGTTCGGCGACGGCGGCCTTCACCGCGGGCGTGAGCGCGTCCCAGCGGGCCAGCAGTTCGGGGCCGGTGTCGTCCTTGCCGACCTGCTGGAGGGCGCGCACCGCCTCGACCTTGAGCCGGTCGGAGTTGCCGCCGGTCAGTGCCGAGAAGAGCGCGAGCCGCGAGTCGTCGCTCTTCTGTTGCACGGAGGTCTTCACCGCCGCAATCCGCTCCGCCTCGGTGGCGGCGGCATCGTTGATGCGGGCCAGCACGGCCTTCAGCGAAGCGGCGTCGCCCCAGAGCGAACCGAGCTGTTGGGCGGCCTCGGCGACCTGTTTGTCCGGCGAGGTCGCGAGGCGGGACACGACGGCCACGGCCTCGGGATTCGGCATCAGCGCCTTGCCGCGCTGGCCTTCGACCAGTCCGCGCAAGCCGGCGGCGAGGGTCGCCGGGGCGGTGGCGGGGATCTTGCCGAACTCCAGCACCGCGCGGCTGAGCATCACCTCGTCGCGCAGGTCGCAGGTGCGGCGCATGATCTTGCGGAGCAATTCCGTCGAGAACGGAGCCAGCTTGGCCGCGCCATCCTCCGTGTAGAAGCCGATGGCATGGACGGGGTCGAAGGCGATGATCGGTTCGACCGCCATCCAGAAGAGGAAGTCGAAGGTCGGATCGGTGCCGAGCCCGGCGTTCAGGAACAGGCCGCTGAGGATTCCGCCGGTGACAACCTCATGGATCGGAATCTGGGGAGGCGTGTCCACGGTCAGCGCGCCGGACACGAACTGCCGGGCCGCCACCGCGACAGCCGTCCGGACAGTGAGGTCCGGATCCTTCGTGAACTTGTGCAGCAGCTCGAAGGAGTCCTTCAGGAGAAAGCCGCGTTCACCGATCAGACGCGCAACCCAGGCACGCACGGCCGGGTCCTTGTCCTCCGCAGCGGTTTCCAGCCAGCCGTCGTCGAGCAGGCCGGTGCTGTGCAGCGTCCAGAGCGCGGCGAGGCGGGTTTCGACCGTGGCCCCGTCCTTCAGCAGACGGTGCAGGGGGGTGACGGTATGCAGTTCGCGGGGGCCGAAGGCGGTGATGCCGCGGCCGTTCAGAACCCGTTGGGCCATGCGGCGCTGCCAGACGTTGGGATGCGCGAGCAGCTTTGCGAGTTCGTCGCTGGAGAGCTTGCCCAGATCCATGTTCGCCCCGGGCCGCGACGGCACGGGCTTGCCCGGTTGGTCACCGGTCCACACCACGCGCCAGATGCGGCCACGCTCGCGGTCCACCCCGGCGGGATCGGCGTTGGCGTTCTGGTAGCAGGGATACTTGTCATACCAGTCCATGATCCAGAGCGCACCGTCGGGACCGGTCTGGATGTTCACCGGCATGAACCAGCCGTCCTTGGTGGTGAGGAAGTCGCCGGAGTCGTTCCACTTCGACGCCTTGAACGACGAACCGCTGGGCGTGAGCCGGTCGATGTTCAGGGCGTTCTGGTGAATGTTGCCGTGGAGCGCGGCGCCCTGCCATTCGGCCGGCCACTGGCTGCCCTGGTAGATGTTGATGCCGGCGTAGGCGGCCATGTGGTGCTTGTGGTCCACGATGCTCGGCAGTTCGCCGTAGGCGTAGTGGAACGGCGGCTGCCCGCCCTGCCGGTTGTAGATGCCGCCGGGCGCGAGATGGAACAGGTGGTCGATCACGCAGGCGCTCACGAAGGCATTGCCCTTGGCGTCGAAGTCCACGCCCCACGGATTGCTGGTGCCCTCGGCGAACACTTCGAACTTCCGCGTTTTCGGCTCAAAGCGAGCCACGCCGGCGGTGAGCACCACTGGTTCGGCGTTGGGATTGTTCGGATCCTTCGCCTTGGAGAGCGTGAAGACGCCGTGGGTCATATAGAGCTGGCCGTCCGGTCCCCAGGTGAAGCCGTTGAGCAGCTCGTGCCGGTCTTCCTGGCCGAAGCCGGTGAGCACCGCCGTCTTTTTGTCCGCGCGGCCGTCGCCGTCGGTATCTTCCATGAACCACAGATTGGGCGTCTCGCCGACATAGACGCCGCCGTTGGCCACGAGCACGCCGGTGGCGAGGGTCATGCCGTCGGCGAACACGCTGACCTTGTCGGCCACGCCGTCCGCGTCGGTGTCTTCCAGGATCTTGATGCGGTCACGGCCCTTCTCGCCGGGCTTGCCCATCGGATATTCGTAGAGCTCGACGACCCAGAGCCGGCCGCGTTCGTCCCAGGCCATGGCGACGGGATTCACGACCTCGGGTTCGCTGGCGAACAGCCGGACCTCGAAGCCCGGGGGCACGTTGAACAGCTTCTGCGCCTCGGCGGGCGAATAGGCCTCGTTGCCGGCGGGCTTGTGCTGGCCGGTGAGCTGTTTGCCCGAGGGCGCATTCGTGTAAACCGGGAAGCCGAACTTCGGATGCTTCGGCACCTCGGCGAGCGCGGAAAGGGAAAGACCAATGGCCAAGGACCAACGGCCAATGGCCAGCGTTACGGGCCGACGGCGGGAAATTGCGGGGCGGTTCATGGAAACGTGTGGCCTACGTTGACGACGAAGCCCCGGCGGTCAATTCACGACTCGCCGGGGCTGGGCAAAAACCGAATGACTGCGGGGTCACCACCAGAAACTCGGGTCGCCGTCGGTGCGGACCCGCATCTTCTGGAACTTGGTCCATTCAGTGTGGCCATCTGCGTAAAGTCGGTTGCCTCCTTCCGGGAGTTTGCCGTTTAGATGCGCGGATTGATGACCTTTCCAGCCGCCATCGATCTTTGTGTAGCGATTTTTCGTGCGGTCCGTCTCGTTGGCCCCCACCGAAATTGTGGCGTCGGCGGAGATGACCCGCTCGCTAGCCCCCGGATTGATTTCGACACCCGCGACTCGCCACGGCTTGGGATTAAGCGATTCCGTGATGTTGGTGCTTCGAATGCGGCCAGTGTGCAGGAATGCCCACGCGTAGCCGGTTACCCGGTAGCCACGCCCAGTTCTGCTGACTTCCGTGACCGAATCGGTGGTGAACTGCCAGAGGTTGGTGTTGTTCTGCCCGGTGTTGCCCGGGCAATAGAGTATCTGTCGCTGGGTGCCGTTGGCCGTCAGCATGTCTGTAACCCGGGCTGGCATATCCCATGGCCAGTATCCTGCCTGGGGCGGATTGCTGGCATCCAACATCTCGGGAAACTTATCGCGATTGTCGTTAGCATACATCAGGCAGGCGATCCCAAGCTGTCTCATGTTGCTGTTGCACTTCACCTGGATGGCCTTGGATTTGGCCTTGCTGAGGGCGGGCAGCAGCATGCCGGCCAGAATGGCGATGATCGCGATCACCACGAGCAGCTCAATCAGCGTGAACCCGGCGGAGCGGGAGGTCGAAAAGGTCTTCATGCAATAGGTTGGCGCCGGCGGGACACGGGTGGGCGACTGCAAACGCGTCAAAGCCGGGAGCGTCTGAAGAAGAAACCAGCATCGGCGCGGCGCGTCCATGAAGTCGCACGCGAAGTTGTTCAGGTTTTTCACCAGATGGAGGCCGCCGGCACGGGGCGGATTCGGGGTGAACTCCGGGCCGGGCTACGAGCTGGCGCTCGTGTATTGCCTTAGGGCACGCCGCCAGAGCCACTCGCTCAGGGCGAAGCCCAGGACCGCGATTGCTACGAGGAGCAGCATTTCCCAGGGTGACTCCAGCCGGCCGACGAGCAGTTTGGAGGGAACATTGGACACGAGCAGCATGGGCAGCGCGAAGGTGAACACCGCCTTGAACACCCCCCGGGGGAACGCCGAGTCAGGCAGCCGGGCGATGTTGAACAGGTTGTAGTAGCCCCAGACGATGCCCTGCGACCGCACGGTCCAGAAGGCCATCGTGGCCAGCATCGTCATCAGCGCGTAGTGAACGAGCAGGCCGGCGCCGCAGAGCAGGACGAAGCCGAACACCTGGGCCAGCGTGGGAATGTGCCGCAGTTCGGCCAGGGCCCACGCCATGACCGCAAGGCCGAGGAGGGCGTTGATGCAGTTGCCGACCTCGAACTTGCGGGTCGAGATCAGGAAGCGGGCGTTGACCGGCAGGAGCAGGAAGAAGTCGAGTTTGCCGGTGCGGATCAGCTCGGAGAGGTTGGTCAGGTTGGTCATGAACACGATGCTGACGAGCTGCATGAGGAACTGGCTGCAGCCCGAGAGCAGGATGACCTCCCACTTGCTCCAGCCGCCGATGCTGTCGGTGTGCCGGTAAAGCACGCCCATGAACGCGAGCTGGAGCGCGAACCAAAGCCCCTCCACGACGATCCACAGGAGGAAGTTGACCTTGAACATCATCTCCTGGACCAGCGAGATGCGGCACAGGTCGAGCCAGAGCGAAAGGTAGCGGCGAAGGGTGGTCATGGCGTCGGATCAATAGCCGATCCGCCGCAGGTTGCGGACGCGGTCAAAGGCGGTGTCGCGGCTGACCAAGGGCTCGCGATAGTAGCGGGCAAACCCGGCGATCCAGTTGTCGTTTTCGCCGAGCCGCCCTCCGGACCGGATCAGTTCCCGGTCCACGTCCGCCGTGGCGAGCACCACCCCAGGCGTCAGGCGGTAAATGGACCAGGCTTGCATCCATTCCCAAGCGGAAATCGAAGTTGGGAAAAGCACCGCAATTTCACCGACCGAGATGACCGTGCCCCGGATTCGCCGGGAACGATGCTTCGCCAGCAACACCGTCGCGGCTCCCGGAACGCCGCGCTTCCGCTCTGCGAGCAAATCGGAAAAGAACGTCGTGTCGGCGATCATTTCCGCGAAGCCGGTCGCCGGCTGCGGCGCCCACGGGACAGGGTAAAACGCTTCAGGTCGGCGAGTTCCACCCCGGCCAGATGCGGGTCAAGTTCATCAAGGCGTTCGAGGACCTCGCCGCAGGTGTCGGCCGGCGGTTGGAGTCGGCGGCGCAGCAGGTCCCCAAAGCTCTCGCCGGCCAGCTTCTGGCGGCAGAGCAGTTCGTGAACGTCGTCAGGAACCGAGATGGTGCGATTGCCCATGTCCCGACCATGCCTCCCCACGTTCGGTCGGGCAATCCCGCAACCGCTGGTGGTCATCCCCCCGCGGCGGAATAGCGCCGGATGCCCCGAGACCAGACCAGTTTCGCCAGGCCGAATCCCAAGGCGACCCATACCGCCTGGGTGAACAGCCCGCGGACGAGGTCGGCGTCGTTTACCCGGCCGAGATAGACGCTCACGGGAAAGTGACAGAGATACGGATACGGCGTCAGCATCAGCACCTTGGTCAACGCGGGCGGCAGCAGGTCGAGGGGGAAAATATGGCCGCTGGCGATGTATTCGAAGGCGAAGAGGATGAAGATAAAGGTGCTGACATCCAGCACCCAGAACGCCAGCAGCGCGCTCGTGTAGGCGAGCAGGAACTGCAGCAGGCCCGCCATCAGCGTCGAGGCCACGAAGCCCAACCCCGCGGTCAGGTCGGCCGGGGCGACGAGGTGTTCCCGCTGGAACCAGGCGAAGATCGCCACCGGCACCAGCGCCACCGTGGTGTAGATGGCGCGGCCGGACACATAGAGGCAGAACCGGTAGAGGAAGTAGTCCACCGGCTTCAGCAGGAACTGGCTGATGTTGCCGTCCTTGATGTCGGCCGCGATCTGCCAATCGTCCTCCGCCACCGCCGTGAGCGCGTCCACGAACGTCACCAGCAGGTAATAGCTCGTCATCGCGGCCAGGCTGTAGCCGGCCACCTGTTCGCCGGCGGACTTGCCGCCGTAAATCGTGCGCCAGACGAAGATCGTGCCCAGCAGCGGAATCAGCCCAAGCGCGGCCCGGAACAGGAAGTTCACGCGGTAAACCAGCGTGTTCTGGATGCCAATGCCGAGGACGTGGAGATATTTGCGCACGCGCGGCCGCGAGCATGGCGGGAAATCGGCCGCGGGAAAATCCGAAGTGCGGCCGCGCCAACCGGCTGCAGGCGATCCCGGTGGGCGGCCTCGGCGCGCCTGAGAAGTCGCCACTTGCCGGAAGGCGACGGAGCGGTTAGCGCCTGCCCCGCATGAATCCTGTTGTCCGGAGAATCCTCGCCGTGGTCCTGGGCCTGGTAGTCGGCAGCGTGGTCAACATGGCGCTGGTGACGGTCTCGCCCCACGTCATCCCGCCGCCACCCGGAGTGGACGTCAGTGATCCGGTCAGCATACGGGCCTCCGCGCACCTGTTTGAGCCGAAGCACTTCCTGTTTCCGTTCCTGGCCCATGCATTGGGAACTCTTGCGGGTGCCCTGACCGCCGGAGTGATGGCGGGTTCCGGGCGAAGGCTGGCGGCAGGTTTCGTGGGGGCGTTTTTCCTGCTCGGGGGCATCGCCGCGTGCTTCATGATTCCGGCGCCGAAGTGGTTTGTGGCGGCGGATCTGCTTCTCGCCTACCTGCCTACGGCTTGGCTGGGGCTGGCCTTGGCCCAGCGGGTTCGCGGACCTGATGCGGCCGGCTGATTGCGAATGGTCCAGCGTTCAGCGCGGGGCCTTATTTTTTTGCAGAAATCCTGTGTTGAGAAGATGCACCGGAGGTTTCGCGACCCGAAGCCGAGCGAAATGTGGCCAACCGGCCCAGAGTTTGTCCGGGAATGTTTGCCGTTTGGACTCCCCATCAGCTTTGCGGTCACGGTCGCTTATGACTACAGCACCGGAGGCAGGTATTTCACTGGCAAGGGGATTGGCAGGCGGGCCGATGTTCCTGCCGCTGCGTGAGCGAGGGTTCGATGCCGGGCGGTTCCCAGCGTGTGCTGAGGCAGCCAAGCTATCCCAGGATGACATGCCGCCGCGACGGGTGGCTTCCAAGATTCCTCCCAACACGATGCAGACCACAACAATCCCGGCTGCGATGTCGCCCTAATACCGAGCGACAAATCCCCATAGCGCCAAGAAGACGAGCGCGAGCAGCAGCACGTAGCTGATCGGGCGGTCCTTCAGGCCCAGCAAGACCCAGCGCGTCCACCAGCCGGTCCAGCGCCAGGTGGTGCGGGCGGCGAGCTGGTGCATCAGCCGAAGGAACAGTTTCCGGAGCAGCGGCTGTTGGCGGCAAACGTGGGCGAGCGCGGCAAGCTGCTGACGGTCGTCCGTGGAAAACGTTTCATCCCGCCGATCTGGGGTGAAGCGAACCCAGATGGCTAGGCTGCGCAGGAACGTGGCCTCGTTGGTCTCCAGGCTGTCCGGGGCCACCTGTGCCAGCAGGGTCCGGGCGGGTGCGGCATCGCCGTCCGCCAGCAGGAAGGCGGCGCGCCAGATTTCGAGGCGGACGGTGGCGTTGTCGCGGGGAACGGTGAGGACGTGTTCCAGCAGGTGGCGGAGTTCAGGCTCATTGTCCGTTTCGTTGAGCGCATGGGCAAGGTTGCCCAGCATCCAGGGCTGAGCGTCCGGGCGTTGGCGCCAGTCGCCCATCCACCGGGCCATTGCCCGCCAGTTGCCGGTCTGGGCGAGCAGATAACCGGCCTTGCCCCACAGCGGGGTATGGCGCGCCACGACTGCCTGATGACGGGTGAGGAAACGCCGGCAGCGAAACGCCAAGCAGCCGCGGAAAAGGCGGTGAGCCTGGAAGTATTCGCCAACGCGGTCTCCGGCCAGTTCCAGCCAGTGTTCCCACGCGCCTCGGCCCTGTGCGCTGGCGGAGTCCAGCGTCACGAGCTGCCGGCTGGCTTTCCAAAGATGATGCCGGCCGGCAAGATCGGCCCACAGCCATCCGGCCGCGGGGTTGCTGGCCGGATCGGCCGCCGCGGCCAGGGCGAGGGGCATGATCAGTGGACGGATGGAGGCAAGGCGTTCCGCGGCCCGGACAAAGGCACCGGAGTTTTCACCCCGGGCGTAACAGAGCTGCCTGACGATGACGGGTATGTCGTCGGTGCGGTTTGTGTCCAGCGCCAGCGCCAGTTCCAGCTCTCGCGTTTCGGCCTCCGGCAGATGTGGTTTCAACCGTTGCAGGGTCTCGAACGCCCGGTCGAATTCGCGCCAGCGCAGTTGCAGCAGGAAGAGCTGCCGGCCAGCGTAGGTGTATTCGGCATCCAGTTCGAAGGCGCGGCGGAAGGATTCGGCGGCGCCTTCGAGGTCGTTCCGCCGGAGCTTCAATTCACCTGCGTATCCGAGCGGCGCCGGGTCGTGAGGGGCGAGCCGGGTTACCTGTTCCGCGGCCGCGAGCGCCCCCTCGTCATCGCCACGCTGGTGCAGCAGGTGGGCGAGCTGACGCCAACCCGGCTCGAAGGAGGGAACGGCCTCCAAGGCCTTTCGCAGGACGGCGATGCCGGCTTCGGGGTGTCCGCGGGCCGTGCGCAGTGTGGCTTCGGTGGCGGCGAGTTCGGGCGGCTGACCGGCACCGAAGACCGCCGGCCGGCAGGCGGTGAAGGCGGCCTCCCAGTCGCCAGCGGCCGCATGCGTGTGGGCCAGCAGGCTGTGGACGGCAACAAACTGCGGGTTCAGTTCGAGCGCGTGCCGCAGCAGTTCCAGCCGCCGCGCCCGCTGCTCCGGCTCCGTCAGCAGGCGGGCCAGCAGCCACCAGCTGCGCGGTTCGGCCGGTCGCTCCCGGAGGATTTCCTCCGCCCGCTCCCGGGCTGCTTGGGGCTGCCCCAGTTCGCGGCCCACTTCGGCGAGCGCGTTCCAAGCCCATTCCTGCCCGGGGTCCAGCCGCACCGTTTCCCGGAGCGCTTCCAACGCCTCGCCGGCGCGTCCGGATTTGCGGAGCAAGCTGGCAAGGTGGGAACGGACCCAACTGTCCAACGGAACCCGGCGGGACGTTTCCGTGAGCACCTGCACGGCTTCCGGCAGTCGGTTGGCGTTGACCAGTGCGTCAGCGAGGCTGCGCATGGCTTCGCCCCAGGTGGGCGACAGCTCGCGGACTTTCTCCAGGGCTGCTATGCCCTCGGCCTTTTCCAGCCGGACACGGTGAATCTGGGCGCGGTCCCACCAGAGGCGGGGCAGCAGCGGAAAGCGGGCGTTGGCGGCGGAAACCAGTTGGAGCGCCTCGTCATGACGGCCTTCGGCGCTGTGTTGGAGGGCCAGCACGGACCAAGTCTGCCAGAGATCGGGCCGGGCGGCGTGGGCGCGTTTCAGCAGGTCGTGAAGTTCTGCCGGCGTGAGATAGGCGCGGGCTAGTCGGGCGAACTCGAACAGGCCTTCGCCCACGGTGACCTGGCGGACCAACTCTGCCTGGAGGAAGGCTATCGACTCGCGCCGCTGCTCGGCCGAGGTGCACGCCTCCAGCAACTGGCGCATGGTCCAGACGGAATCCACGGAATGCGCCAATGCCTGCCGGAAGGCTGCCTGCGCGGCGGCCTGGTCGCCCCGGAGTTGCGCGAGCTGTCCCCGCATGTTGTGCAAGCCCACCGCGTTGGGCTCGATCTGTGCGGCGTGATCCAAGACGGTTTCCGCCTCGTCCAGCCGGCGCTGCTCCATGAGGTTGTTGCCGAGTTCGCGGTGCGCCCAGGCGTTGCGGGGATCCAGCAAGATCAGTTTGCGCACGCCTTCCTCATGCGCCGGCCAGCCTTCCTCCCGCAGCCAGTCGAGCCGGAGTTGGTGCAGGGGCAGGAAGCAGGGAAAGCGTTCCAGGGTCGTGGCGAAATGGGCCAGTGCCGCTGCCCGTCCGGCGGTCTCCGCCAACAGCCGAGCCAGTGCGGAATGCGCATCCATGGCCAGCGGTTCGGCGGCCAGAACCGTGCGCCAATGTTCAAGTTGGGTGGCGGCGTCGCCGCGACGAAATGCCATCTGGGCGGCGGCCCGCGCCCAGGCCGCCGGCGCGGTGGGTTCCTTGGCGGCCTGAAGATGTTGGTCCGCGGCGGCCAGGTCGTTGCGTTGGGCGCATTGCTCACAGGCGAACAGGCGGAGTTCGGAATCTGCCGGGCGCAGCTCAACGGTGCGGTTCAGCACGGCCGCGGCTTCGTCGCCCTGACCAAGCTCGTTCAGGGCCCATACCAGCGTGCGTCCGGGTAGATTCGAGCGGTGGCCTTCGCGGTCAAAACGTTCGCGCAGCCAGGCGAGGGCTTCGTCCGCCCGCCCCAGCGCCCGGGCGGCGCGGAAGTAGGCTTGGGCATTGGGTTCGCGCCGGTCGTCGAGGCAGGCGGCGAGGCGGTAAAGCTCCAGCGCCTCGTCGCGGTGGCCCTGATCCCAGAGCAGGTTGGCGCGGATGCGGTGAGCATATCCGTCCGCCGGGCGGAGGCGGGCCGCGCGGTCCAGCCAACGGGCCGCTTCCCGGCTTTCGCGGGCGTCTTGGGCGAGTTCGAAAGCGAGTTCCTGCCAGAGCAGCGGATCGGCGTCCTTCACGCGGGCGGCTTCCCGCAGCCGGGCAAGCCGTTCGGTCTGGGGCGCGAGGTCGCGCAGCAGGGCCAGCCGGGACAACTGGAAGTTCACCTCTTGGGGGAACTGCTTCAGCAACTCCTCCAGCGCGGCCAGGTGGACAGCCGGGTTGGCGTCGTAAAGTGCGAGGGCCCGGCGGGCCTGCCAGGTCATCCGGTGATCGGGGGCCAGATGCCCCAGTTGGGCCAGTAGCTGCGCGGCCATGGCCCGGTCGTGACGGTCCAAGGCCAGCAGCAGCGCGTGGTGCCGGTCGTAGAGCACGGTTTCGGGCAGATCGAGCTCCGCCAGAAGTTCCGCCCGGTCGGCGGGCACGAGGGCAAGTCCGCGCGGCCCGCTGGCGGCATAGGCTTCCAGTCCCTTGTCCGTCAGCAGTTCCGAGCGGCTGCGCTGGTGCGGGTCGCGCAGCAGCAGCGTCCCGCGGTAGTCGTCGTAGCCCACCACGGACTGTTCGTGGGCACCGCCGGGATAGACCGTGGTGAAGGCGAAAGGCACGCCGCGGTCCAGGAGGGCGCGGCTGGCGGCCAGGGTCACCGTGAACTCGCGCGCCAGCCAGCCACGTTCCTCGGCCCAGCGACGTTCGCTGTGGGAAGGGGTGCCGTCGTAACAGATCGCGTCGGCGACTTCGAGTTGGTCGGCCGGCTGGTTCCAGAAACGGCTCAGGGTTGTCAGGGTGGCGGGAACGCAGGTCAGGTGCTGCTGCCGCACGAAACCCACCGGCAGCTCGACGCGGCGCCAGGCAGGGTCCCGGATCTTCAGGCGTTCCGCGAAGGTCTGGTAGAAGGGGTGCTTGCCGGCTTGGCGGGCGAACTCGGCCGCGGCGTCAAGGTCCCCCCGCCGGTAGGCCAGTTCTGCGCGCAGGCCGGCGCGCCATTCCTGCAGCTCGGGTTCGGCCAGGGGCGTGAGCTGTTCATGCCGCGCCAGCGCCGCTTCGCACTCCGCCGGCCGGCTGAGTTCGCGTAGCAGCACGGCCAGCAGGGCGGCGGCGGCGGCGTTTTCCGTGTCGTGAGCCGCGCGCTGCAGCGTGACGAGGGCGGTTTCATCGTCACCCTGCAGTTGCTTGAGGTGACCCAGCGCGATCAGGGCGTGCGGATATTCCCGGTTTTTCTCCAAGGCCGTCTGCACGGCCGCGAGGGCGCCTGGCACATCGTCGTTCCGCTCACGGTGATGGGCGTGACAGACCCAGATCCAGGAATCGTCGGGTAGAAGCGTGGCCGCCTCGGTCAGTAAGCGGTCCGCGCGGCGGAAATCCCGGAGCCGGCTCAGGAATTCGCCTTCCTGAGCCAGCAGGTCGCCGTATAGATCGGCCGGCAGTTGGGCTGCTCGGGGGATTTGGCGGTTCCACCTGAGTCCATGCCACGGTCCCCGGCGTTCGGCCACCAGCCAGCCGAAGTGGTAACTGACCAATGGGTCAGCGGAGGCGCGGCGCCAGGTGCGGAACATAAGCCGGTCGGCTCGCCGGTTGGCGCCCAGAAACCGGCAAACCCGCGCCGCCAGCAGGCGCGCCCGCGGCCCCTGCCAAGTTTCCGGATCGGTGCGGCCTTGGAGACGTTCCCAGACGGTCAGGAAACGGCCGCGATCGTAAAGGCGATGGAGTTCGTCCAGTTCGGCGCCGCAGGGTTCGCTCACGCGGCGAGCATGACGGAGGCTGCCCGCATTGGAACAGTCTCGAATGCCTGACGATGCCCGGCGGTGCTGCGCCTCCGGAGTCATTCGATGTTTGCGGAAACATCGGAAACTGTGAGCGCGGTGGCGGGGCGAAGAGCCTTCCCGTTGTCAAAGGGGGCATCGAATCCAACGCGGGCAAAAGGCTTACACGTGGGGTGCCGTGGACGGCGGTGACAGAATCCTTGGTCCGGGCCGGCTCTCAGTCCTTCAGCAGCGTGCGGATGGCGCCGAGCAGAATGTTCTCCACTTCCGGGGCCACGTTGGAACTGCGCGGCTCGGTCTCGTAGCCGCCTTCGGTGTAGGCGCGTTCGGTGCCGATATACCAAGGGCCGTAGTCCCCGTAGGCTGCCATGGCGGTGAAGCGGCCCGGGCGTTCGGCTTTCGCCGCAAGCTGGTATTCCACGAACAGTTCGCCTGGCAGATGCAGCACCCGGGCTTCGCCGACCGACAGGCAGCCGATCTCGATCCGGTGTCCCGCCTGACAACGGCGCAGCCACGCGAGGCGCGACGCTTCGCCGCGGGTCAGGAACGGCGCGGTGCGGCCCTTCAGCTCCGCGACGAGTTTGGCTTCGTCCAGGTGTTTCGATACGGGCAGCGCTACCGCCTCCACGCGCCAGCCCACGTCGGCCGCGGTCACGGGACGCCGCTGGGTCGCCTCCCAGGCCCGCTTCATGCCGTCGGCCAGGCGTTCGGCGAGCAGGCGGCGGTTTTCGGGCGAACCGTCGTTGTATTTGCCCGCACCGAGATTTCCGCCGGCGCCGTTGAAGTGGACGTGTAACGCCTGCGGCACGGCCAGTTGGCGGAGGAACCGCGCGAGGCCCGGGAAGTCGGGATTCGGAATGCCGGTCCGGTAGTAGCTCTGCGGATGTGTGGCGTAGTAGCTGAGCACCGCGACCGGGCGGTTCGTGTTCCAGAAGCTGACGAGCGAGACGAGGGGGTCGATCGTGCCCTCGGGTTCGGCCCGGAGCTGCGGGTCAGGCGTGGCCGTGTAGCGCACCGCGCGCACCTTGCCGTCGGGGCCGAAGATGCGGCGGTTGGACGCCACCTGGAAGACCGGCGCCTGACCGAAGCCGACTTCGGTGACCGTCTGGGCGCGGGGCAGGGATTCGCGGACGGCCTGGGCCAGCCGCTTCAGCGCCTCCCGTTGGTAGCCGCCCTCGAAGTTCAGCGCGTCGAGACCTTCGTCCTTCAGGATCTTCTCGGCGCCGAAGTCGCAATCGGGCGCGTCATGCTGGTGCAGCGTGTGGACGGACACGCGCTGGACGGTCGTGCCGGCCGCGGCGGCAAGTTCGCGGCGAAAGGCGTCGTGACCCTCGTTGGCGATGCCGATCCAGTCCAACGCACAGAGCACGATCGGCTCGCCGGCGCCCAGCAGCACGAGGCCGCGGCCGCGCAGGCTCATGTCCCAGGTGTTGGTCACGGGATCGTAGGCCATGCGAGTGCCGACCGGCGGCGTGACGTCGGTGTCAAAGGTGGCCACCCGCAGGCCATCCGCACGCAGCGGCCGCGTGGCGACCAGGGCCGTCATCAGGAACAGGACCGCAAGCAGGGAACGCATGGCCGGAACGTTAACGGTCCTGCGAGTGCCGAGAAGCGCCGAGTCAGGGTAACCGCTGCCGGGTTGACCGCCGCGGAAGGGATTGCTTGGGTCCGCAGCGTGCAAGTCCTCGTCCACTTCCAGGGCAACCAGCTCGGTCCTTTCCCCCCTGCCGCCGTTGCCGAAATGCTGCGGCTGGGAACGATCACCGCCGAGGCGCTGGTCTGGCATGAAGGACTGCCCGACTGGATGCCGGTGAACCAGTTCCTCGCGCAGCATACCCCCGCTCCGGCTCCAGCCGCGCCGGCGCTGACGCCGCTCCCGCCGGTAAGCGACGAGGGGCCAAGCGAGTCTGCGATCTTGGTCAAGGCCCTGGTCAGCGGCCTCATTGTGGCGCTCATCGCGGGTGCGATCTTCGGGGCGCTCGAAGCGATGCTGGGCGACGCTTCCCGCGGAGCACGCCGCCTGACCGGCTGGCTGCTGGCCGGCTTGGGCTGGGTGGTGGGCTTCACCGTCAGCCGCGTGTCGCGCGGTTACGATTCGTGGGTGCTCGTGGGCGGGGCGGCGTTTGCGGCCCTGGTTGGACTCGTGTTGAGCGTGTTCGTGGCCGGTGCCATGGCCCCCGAGGGCGGCGGGCCGACGCTGTTCAGCATGGGTTTGCAGATCACCGTCGGCACACTGGTCGCCGGCTACGTGGCCAAGGCGGACTGAAGCGGGCCGAGCTCAGAACGGCATGAACGTCACGTCGAAGGCACGTTCAACGAACCAGCCGCCTGCCACCAGCGTCACCGCGACCGTGCCTACCGGCCACACACCGCGACGGTAAAACCGCGTTTCCCGGAGGGCGAATGCCACCGGGAGGAACACCGCGACGCAGGCCATCTGGCCCAGTTCCACGCCGAAGTTGAAGCCGAGCAGCGGTCCCGCGAGGCGGGCGCGCTCCAAGCCCAGTTCCCCGAGCACGCCGGCAAAGCCGAACCCGTGAATGAGGCCGAATCCGAACGCCGTCAGCCAGGTTTCCCGGCCGCCGGTTGGCCCGCCGGGCGCCTTTCGCCACGCCATTCCCGCCGCCACCACGATGCTGGCGGCGATGGTGGCCTCCACCAACCGCGGAGGCAGGCGGACGGCTTCAAACGCGGCCAACGCCAGCGTCACCGAATGGGCCAGCGTGAAGGCGGTGACGACCTTCATTACCGCGACCAGCGCCCCGCGGAAGTTGGCGGCACCCAGCCAGCCGTGGGGCGTCCGGCGCAACACCGCCGGCAGCAGCAGCACCAGCAGGAACGCGAGGTGATCGTAGCCGGTCCAGATGTGGTGCACGCCTTCGCGCACGAACGCCGTCCAGCCCGTCGTGGCGGGAGCGGGGCCGCCGTTGCCAAAGGCGGGCACTTCGATGCGGCGGCGCTCAGGGGAAAGCACCGTGGTCACCGCGCCGCCCACCAGGCAACGGTGCAGGGGATCCTGATCGAAGAGCAGATGGTATTCGAAGTTCAGCGCGGTCGCGTCGGCGGGCAGCCGGGCGGTCAGGCGGAGGACCGCACACGGCGCCTCTGAACGCTCGCTGACCTGAAGCCCGGCGAGTTCCCATTCCGACGCCGCGTCGCCGGAACGCAATTGGAGTCCCCGTTGCACAAAGGCCGCCAAATCCGCCTCACGCCGGCGAAGTTCGCCCCACGTGAGCTGCCCGTCGTCGTTCGCATCAAGTCCCAGCGCCTCGTCGAGGTCGCGCACCGGCACCTCAAGCTGCGCCCCGAGGATCCGGTTGGAAACCGCCAGTTGCAGCCAGGCTGTGCTCGCCGTGTGGGCGCGGGCCGGAATGGTCAGCAGCCACGCCAGGGCGAGCGTGAGCAGGGGGCGGAGAAGACGAGTCTGCTTCATGGCGCGTGTTCCGGTTCGGTTTCCTCCAGCAGGCGGGCGTCGGCGGGTTCCTTTTGGATGGTCCAATTTTCCTCCGCCAAGCGCCGGGCTGTCGCGAAGTCGCCGAGGAGGCGCAGATGAAAGCGGGCTTCCTCTCGGAGATGCAGACGGTCGCCGCGGATTCGGGCGAGGTCGAAGCGCGCCCGCAGTTCCGCCACCGTGGGCGCTTCGGACCCGGGACTGACGGCCCGTTGGGCCTCGGCGAGGCGGAGCAGCAGCGCATCAACCTCGGCGTGATTCCGCAGCAGCGGCAACACCTCCGCGGTGCGCCGTTGGTCGAGGAGGAAGTCCGCAAACGCTCCCAGCAGATACGGGTCGCCCGGAGCCAAAGCCAGGGCAGTCCGGAAGTGCTTTTCGGCCTCCACCGGGCGCCCGGACCGATCGAGCAGTTCCGCGACCACCGTGCTGGCCCAGACTGTAGCCTCACGCTGTTCTGGCGGCGAGGCGGCGGTCACCGGCGTGCGCTCAAGCGCGCGGAGAAGTTGGGCGATGCCTTTGGCCGCCTGACCGTCGAGGGCGGCCACTTGGGCGACGATCACCGCAGCCGTCAGCGGATCGGCCAGCATCGCCAGCCGCGCGGCGGCGGTCCGCGCTTCGGCGGCCTCTCCCCGGACGAGGTGGACGGCGGCCTTGGTCAGCCAGGCGGCGGGGTGGCGTGGATCGCGGGCAACCGCCGTGTCGAGGTCCGCCAGCGCGGCCGGGAAGTCGTGCAAGCTCTGCCGGATCGTGGCGCGCAGCACGAGGATCTCGACGGGTGGCGCGGAGAGGTTCCACCAGGGGCTGAGCGCCGTCTGGGCTTGGCCCAACGGGCGGGGATCGCCCTGGGCGCGGGCGCGACGGATGGCCTGGCGGGCCACGTCGAGGGCCAGCGCCAGATTGGTGGGACTGGCGGCGAGCGCCGCGCGGGCCGCGCGGAATTGCCGGTCGGCGGCGCTGCCTCCGCCCGGCCGCAGGCGGGCCACCACCACCGAGTCGTCCGGCGGTGTGAACGGCAGCTGGGTTGCGCGGGCCGGAAACGTGGCCGGACAGGCGAGCGTGCCGGCGATGAGCAAGGGACAAAGAAGCCGGTTCATGACCGAAACACGGAGCCGTTAACTTTCAGCTTCCGCCCAGCCCGGAATTCCGGGTGCCGGGCGTGGGCGTTCAGGCGGCGGGTTCGGGGCACACACAGGAGTTTAGCCCCGGAACCCGCCGCTCCCTCCGCACGGAGGGAAAGGGCCGGCGTCAGGTCACTTGACCGTGGCCGTGATGGATTCGCCTTCGAGCCGGGCGTTCTCGAGCTTCACCTTGCCGTTGGCCTTGAGGCCGAGGAAGCCCTGTCCGGCCGCAGGCGCGGGCACGGTGAGCTTGCGGGTCGCGGGATCGTAAGTGCCGGCGACGTTCCGGAACTTGCCGTCGGCCGACGCGGCGGTCTGCGGCACGATGGTGATGGTGGGCTCGTTGGGCGAACCGGGCAGCGGCGGGTTCAGGTAGGGGAACTTCGCCGGGAACATCAGCGCGTTGACCGGCGCCCCGTCGGTGAGCGGGGCGTCACCCACGGGGGCCACGTCCGGCGTGAGCAGCTTGCCCATGACCACCCGCAGGGCGATGTCCACGACGTCGTCGCCGGGGCGGCGGCCGTTGGGGAAGCCGGCGAGGTCGGCCTTGGCGACGGTGAGCACGCCCTTCTCGAAGCCGGCAATCACGCCGAGGCTGTTTTGCTGTTCGCGCGGCGTGGCGGCGACCGCCGTGTTGAGGCGCTGCATCTCGCCGAGCGAGCCGTTCTTGTTCAGACCGTCCACGCCGGTGACAAAGGCGGCGAGCAGGTCGGCCCGGGGGAAGGCGGTGGGCGCGGGCACGCTGAAGAGAATCTCCAGGAGGGCCGGCAGCGTTGGGTGGGTGACGTAGTCGGCGAACTGGAGGTCGTCCTTCGGTTCGCTGGCGTTGAACTTGTCCTTGTCGCGAAGCCCGATGACGACCTCGTTCACCAGCGGCATGGAGAGGCGCGAGACCTGGGTGACGGTGTCGCCCTCCACTTTGCTGGCGGTGGTCCAGGCGCCGATGATCGGGCCGTTACCGCCGGCGAGCAGGAATTCCTTGGGCAGCTCGACGCAAAGCGCGGTCACGTTCTTGTCGGCGAGCGAATCTTTCGCGCCGTCCACGGGGCCGAGCGGGTTGAGGTTCACGAGGTCGAAGGTCTCCCCGAGGTTGACCACGAAGGGATCCTTGCGCTGGCCGACGAAGACCTTGCCCTTCTTGTCGGTGCCGGGCAGGGCGATCTCGTAGAGGTATTGGTTCGCGTAGGCCTCATAGTCGGGGAAGGTCTTGTTGCCGACGTTGTCCTGCGGCTTGGTGAACTTCGTCCCGCCGGCGGGATTCTGGATCGGGGTGGCCTGGCCGGTGCGGCGGGAGCCCTTTACCAGGGTGAGCGTGTAGGTTTGGTCCACGTTCAGCGCGCCGTTGTTGCCTGCGGCGATCTGGCCGGCCGCGAGAAGCGGGATTGCGTTGGTGCGTCGGTTTTCGCCGGTGCCGATCACGAGGGCAATGTCCCGGGCGACGTTCTCGAAGCGGAACTGGAGGGTGAGGTCTTCGACGGCGTCGCCGTTGTTGTCCACGTGGATCTCGTAGAGACCGCGCGGGTCGAGCTGGAAGTAGTTCGGGCCGCCGTAGGCGTCCTGCAGGGGGAGGTAATTGGCGACGAACGTCACGTAGTCGCCCCGGCCCGGCTCATAGCTGTTGAAGGCATAGAAGTCGGCACAGTCGAGCTTCGGCGTGGTGGTGATGAGGGGCGCCTCGCGGTGACTAGACGCGGTGGCGGTGAGGTCGAGGACAACGGTGGCCACCGCGAGGGCGGTGCAACGGATTGGGATGTTCATGATGCGGGCGGTTCGCTACTCCGCCCCAACAACGCGCGGGGCGGCTGTTTGGATGCAGGACAGTTTTGGGCCGCTCGGAATGGATCGAAAATCGGCTCGCCGCCCCGGGGTTGAGCGACTATCCCCGGACCGTGCCGCCGCCACCTGCGTCCAAGTCGCCCGCCGGAGCGTTTCCTCTCCGATGTTTGGCTGTCTGGAGACAGAATGGTCCGGTTCCGGGCGGGCTGGGACCGGCTGCGGGCTGCCGGGGCTGGCGGCGAGGAGTCCTGCCGTGAGCCTGTCGCCGTCGTCCACCGACACCGAGCTGCTGGCCCGCGTCCGGAATGGCGACGCCGCCGCCTTCGCCGAATTCTACGACCGGCACGCTTCGCTGCTGTTCGGCATCGCGTTGAAGATCCTCCAGGTTTCCGCGGAGGCCGAGGAGGCCTTCCAGGAGGCCTGCGTCACCATCTGGGAGCGGGCGCCGCTGGCGGAAGCCGGTGGGGCGCTGTCGTTGGGCTGGGCCGTCACGATCGTCCGCAACCGCGCCATCGACCGCCTGCGCTCCGGCCGGCGCCGGACCGAGCTGCTCGCGGCGGCGGCGACCGAGTGGCAGTCCGACGAAACCGGGGGCGCCGATGCCGCGGAACTGTCGGCGCTGGGCGAATCCGCCGGGGCCGTCCGCCGTGCGCTGGCCACCCTGCCCGGGGAACAACGCACCGCCATCGAACTCGCTTTTTTCTCCGGCCTGACCCAACAGGAAATCGCCGACCATCTCGGTCAGCCGCTCGGCACGATCAAGGCCCGCATCCGCCGGGGCATGATGTCTCTGCGCGATCAGCTCGAAGAACCCTCATGAACTGCACCCAACTCCAAGCACTTGCCGCCGCCCATGCGTTGGGAGCCCTGGATCGTGCCGAGGCCGCCCGGCTTGAGGCCATGGCGAATGCCGATCCGGACCTGCGGTCCGAGCTCGACAGTTTCCTGCGGGTTGCCCGGCGTCTGGCGGGAACGGCCGCGCCCGTGCCGCCGCCGCCCGGAGTCCGGGCCGCCGTGCTCGATCGCATTGCCCGCACGCCGCAATTGCGCCCGGCCGCCGGTGAAAGCCGTCCCGGGCCCTCCCAGCCGGCGGGTTTCCGTTTCCTCCGTCCGGCGGAAGGACAGTGGACCGACGGGCCCGTGCCCGGGGTGCGTTTTCAGACGCTGAGCACCGACTGGCGGCGCAATCAGATGATGCTCTACCTCGAGCTGGATCCCGGCGCGCGTTACCCCGATCACCGGCACAGCGGACCCGAGCAGATGTTCATTGTAACGGGTGATCTCATGAGCGACGGCCAACTGCTGCGGGCCGGTGATTTTCTCGAGGGCGGCGAAGGGTCCGAACATCACGACGTGTATTCGCCCGGCGGCTGCCAGGCGCTGCTGATCACTTCGGCCACGTCGGTCCTTGCCGAGTATGCGCGCGGCAAGCTGAAGGAGATTGGCGGCAAGCTGGCCGCAATCCTGCCGTCCGGCGGACCCGACTGAACGGCCGACCGGCGGGCCGGGCAGTTCGTTCAGGCGCGGAAGCGGCTTTGGGCGGCGAGTTCGGCGAGCGGGGCCGGCTGAAGTTCGAGGAACTCCGGCAGTTCGCAGCGGTGTTTGCCGTCGGGCAGGGGCGAGCGGACGAGCTGTTTCAGTTCCCCGAGGTTGTCCGACCAGCGGAAGCCGTTGAAGAATTCCAGGGGTTCGAACTGTGTCTTGTAGAGTGCCTGCTCGGAATAACAGGTGCCGAGATACAGATGGTGAGTTCCCCGCTGGGCGAAATGCTCGACCGCCCGGGTCATCATCGCCATGCCGTGGTGCCGGGTCTCGGCGGTGAGCGGATAGAAGGCGTAGTAGTAGTGCGCCACGCGCGGGTCCTCGACGTAGCAGAGCGCGGTGCCGGCGTCGGCTCCTGTCGCGTCGGTGAAATGGAGCAGGTGCGTGATGACGGCGCCGGACATCAGCCGGTCGAGCCGTTCAGGCGGCATGATGCCAGCACCCCATTTGGCCGCGGCGTAAGCGAGCCACGCGTCTCGGCGCGCTTCGGTGTAGGCGAAGGCAGCCCGCGGGATCAGCTCACAGCGCAGGCCGGCGGACTTGCGCAGCACGCGGCGGTTTTCCGAGCTGGGTTTCCAGTCGGCCAGCGGCAGACGGATCTGTCGGGTCAGGTAAAATCGTTTCAGCGTGGGCAGCCCGGGGAGGAAGCCCGCCGCGTAGGCATCGGCCGGCGTCTCGCCTGCTTCGAGGAAGCCCCACACCGCATACGGATAGCAGTAGTGCGCGTAGTTGGGAACGGCTTCGGAGAACAGGAGCTTCATGCGGTCGCGCAGCGCGGGCGCCAGCAATGCCGGAGATGCCCGCGGCCGGAAAGCGCGGAGTGCATCATTCCGGCGATTTCCGGGCGCGGATTGCATCCCCGGTGTTTTCGCGGAAGCTGCCGGTGTGAGTGAGATTTCCTCCAAACCGTCTGTGCGGACGGGCCGGCGTTGGCTCGGCCCGGCGATCCTGCTGGGGCTGACCCTGCTGGCAGTCGGGCTGATCCAATCCCGTCAGGACCTCGATTGGAACCTCCGCGCCTGGTTCCTCGCGCTCGCGGTGGGCCTGGGATTTGTCGCGCAACTGCTATGGCTGCTCCTGTTCAGCGGCTGGCGCTGGTGGCGGCGGGGCTTGCTGCTGCTGGGCGTGGTCGCGGTGGTCATCGGCTTTCGGCTGGCGACGCGGGTGGAAGGCACCCTCAGCGGCACCGGACTGCCGCGGTTTGTCTGGCGTTGGTCGCCGACGGCGGAGGAACGGTTGGCGGCACTGCCCGCGGTCGCGCCGCCCGCCACGAATGCCGTTGCTGCCACGGTGGAAGCCCGCTTCCGATTTCCGCAGTTCCTCGGACCGGACCGCGATGGTCGTGTGACCGGTGCCAGGCTGGCCCGCGACTGGAAAGCGCAGCCGCCGAAGGAACTCTGGCGGCATCCCGTCGGCCTGGGTTGGTCGGGTTTTGTCGTCGCCGACGGCCTGGCCATCACGCAGGAGCAGCGGGGCGAAGTCGAGTTGGTGACCGCCTGCACACTGTCCGGCGGGGAACCGGTCTGGGCCCACACCAACCGCACCCGGTTCCGCGAATGGCAGGGCGGCGACGGTCCGCGGGCCACTCCGACCATTGCGGGAAGCCGGGTCCATGCGTTCGGTGCCACCGGGGTGCTTGACTGTCTGGAACTCGCCACGGGACGCCCCGTGTGGTCCGTCGATGTCCTCGCGACCAATCGCCTCGACAATCTGACGTGGGGCAAAAGCGCCTCGCCGCTGGTGGCGGACGGCCGGGTCATCGTCTCGGGCGGGACCACTTCGGTGCGCGGCACCCTGGCCTACGCGGCGGACACTGGTGCCTTCCTGTGGGCGGACAACGGCGATGCGGCCACCTATGCCTCCCCGGCCGCGGTCACCCTGGCCGGCCGCTCCCAGATCCTGGTGAATGGCGCCCGGGCGGTAGCGGGCCTGGATCCGGCGACGGGCAAGCGCCTGTGGGAATTCGCCTGGGGCAACGAGAAGTGGCCGAAGTGTTCCCAGCCGTTGGTTGTGAGTTCCAACCGGGTGTTCCTGTCGGCCGGCTATTCGATGGGCTGCCTGCTCATCGAGGTGCAGGCCACGGCGGACGGCAACTTCATCGCCGCCGAGCTCTGGCGCGGCCGGACTATGAAGACCCAGTTCAACAACGTCGCCCTCCGCGACGGGCATCTTTACGGACTGGACGACGGTTTCCTGGCCTGCGTGGAAGTCGCCGGCGGGAAGCGCCTCTGGAAGGACGGCCGCTACGGGTCCGGGCAGAGCCTGCTGGTGGACGACTTGGTGATCATCCAGGCCGAGACGGGTTTCGTTGCGCTGGCGGAAGCCAAGCCGAACGCCTTCAACGAACTCGGCCGCGTGGAGGCATTGTCGGCGAAGACCTGGAATAATCCCGCCCTCGCCGGGCCGTATCTGCTGACACGCAACGACCAGGAAGCCGTGTGTTATCTGCTCCCGGTCGTCACGGAATGATCCGGGACTGGGAAGGGTTCACTTCACCACCGGCTTGCCCGCATCCTTCCAGGCGCCGAGGCCGCCTTCGAGGTTCACGGTCTTGAAACCGAGGGCATCCATCTTGGAACAGGCCCGGGCGCTGCGGCCGCCGGCCGCGCAGTGCACGAGGTAAGTCTTGCTCTTGTCGAGCTTACCGATGCGTTCGGCAAAATCCGGCGAGCGGAGATCGATCAGCACGGAATCCTTCAGGTGGCCGTCGGCATATTCGTCCGCCGTGCGCACATCCAGCACCACGGTCTCCGGCTGCTGGCGGAGGCGGTCGAACTCCTCGACGTTCACGTTCTTCACGGCGGCCTTCTTCTCGGCGGCGGCGCCGGGCTTGGAGTCGGCCCCGAAGGACTGGATGGCGCACAGCAGGGAGGCAAACAGGGCGAAGAGTTTCATGGCGAAGCGTGGCCGGAACCTTGCCCACGGCAGCGGGGATGGCAATTGCACTTTGCCGGCCGGTCGCCTACCTCTCGCCCATGCGCTTCATCGGCGGCGTTTACGAAAAGCTCCAGCGGCATCCCAAACGGATCGTCTTCCCCGAAGGCACCGAACCGCGCGTGCTCCAGGCGGCCCGGCAGTTCCACTCGCTGCGGCTGGGCGTGCCCATCCTGTTGGGCGAGCGATCCGCCATCAAGGAAGCCGCGGCGGCGCTCAACGTGTCGCTGGAGGGCATCCGCATCATCAATCCGGCCGAGAGCCCGGACCTGGAGAGCTTCGTGCAGCGCTTCCTGCTGCTGCGCCGTTCCAAGGGTGTGCAGGAACCGGAGGCGCGCGAAGCGATGAGCAAGCCCAACTACTTCGGCGCGATGATGGTCGCAATGAAGCAGGCCGACGGGCTGGTGTCCGGCACGAGCGAAATCTCCGGCAGCGTGCTCCGGCCGCTGTTCCAGATCATCAAGGTCGCCCCCAAGACCACCACGGCGTCGTCCTGCATGATCATGGAGGTCGAGGACACCCGCTTTGGCGAACGCGGCGTGCTGTTCATGGGTGACTGCGGCGTCATTCCCGACCCGACGGTGGAGCAGCTCGCGGAAATCGGCCTGAGCACCGCCCGGCTGGCGCGGCAAATCTCCAACGTGAAGCCGCGCGTGGCCTTCCTCAGCTACTCCACCCACGGCAGCGCCCAGCACCCAAGCGTGCTCAAGGTGAAGGCGGCGACGGCCCTGGCGCGCCAGAAGGCCGAGGAGGCGTTCTTCGAGGCTGAGTTCGACGGCGAGCTTCAGGTGGACTCCGCGCTCGTCCCGGAGATCGCCGCGCGGAAGCTGCCCGACAGCCAGGTGGCGGGTAAGGCCAACTGCCTGATCTTCCCGGACCTCAATTCCGGCAACATCGCCAGCAAGCTCATCCAGCACATCGCCCGAGCCAACGCCTACGGCCAGATACTGAACGGCCTCGACCGCCCCGCCGCCGACGTGTCCCGCGGCAGCAGCGCCCACGACATCCTCGGCGTGGCCGCGATCACCGGCCTCCAGAGCATCGAGTATCAGAAGCTGTATCCGGGCGCGGGCGAGCACCTGCCGGGCGACCTGTGAAGAATGAAGAATTCAAAGTGAGCCGATGAAGAGTGCTGGCCGCCACCCCGCCTGGATTTTGAAATTTCCGTTGGGCAATGTTTAACTCCTTCCCGTGCTGCTAAACACCAAGACCCCGCGCGTCTTCATCGCCGCCACGCGGCAGAACGACGGCAAGACCACGAACTCCCTCGGCCTGCTCGGCGCGCTCCAGAAACGCTTCGGCCGCGTCGGCTACATCAAGCCGGTGGGCCAGCGCTTCGTCGAGGTGGACGCCGAAAAGATCGACGAGGATTCGGTGCTCATGGATCGCGTCTTCAAGCTCAACTGCCCGCTGGTGGACATGTCGCCCATCGCGGTCGAGCCCGACTTCACCCGCAAGTATCTCCAGACCGCCAACTGGGACACGCTGGTGAAGCGCATCCACAAAGCCTTCGACCGCGTGGCGTGGGAAAAGGAGTTCGTGCTCTGCGAGGGCACCGGCCACGCCGGCGTCGGCAGCGTGTTCGACCTCAGCAACGCCACGGTTGCCCGCCTGCTCAACGCCAAGGTGGTGATCGTTTCCCGCGGCGGCATCGGCCTGCCGATTGACGAGGTGAACCTGAACCGCGCGCTCTTCGAGAAGGAGGGCGTCGAGGTCATTGGCGTCATCCTCAACAAGGTCCTGCCCGAGAAGCACGATTACATCACCGAGTTCGCCGAGAAGGGGCTGAAGCGGAAGGGTCTCAAGCTGCTCGGGGTCGTGCCGCACCAGCCGATCCTTTCCAGCCCGACAGTCGAGTTGGTCCGAGAGGCACTCGACGCCGAGGTGCTCAACGGCGAGCAGGGCATCCACAACATCGTCACCCGCGTCATCATCGGTGCCATGGGTGCGACCAACGCGGCCAAGCTGTTCCGGCCCGGCGTCCTGCTGATCACGCCCGGTGACCGTGAGGACGTCCTGAAGGCCGCGGCCGAATACCTGAAGAGCGGCGGCCCGCTGGCCGGCATCGTCCTGGCCGAGGACATCGAACCCAGCGCGTCCATGCTCAAGCTCGCGCGGTCGCTGGCGTGTCCGGTGCTGCGGGCACGGGGTGACAGCTACCGCGTTGCCAGCGAGGTGCATGACCTGACCGTGAAGATCCGGCCCGGCGACACCGAGAAGATCCGGCTCGTGCAGGACCTCATCGCCAAGCACGTGAAGCTGGACAAGATCCTGGAAGCGATCTGAGCCGCCGGGCCGCGGTCATTCCGCCTGGGCGGACAGCAGGACCCGGCCCTTGAGGAAATCGAGTCCGCGGGCCAGCACCGGATCGCGGATGACCGGCGCGGCCGGCGCGGGCATTTCCGGCAGCGGTGCGATTTCGTTGGTGCCCGTGCGGTCGCGCACCAGTTCCGCCTCGTTCACCCGGCGCCGGACCCGCACCGAGGTGGTGATCGAGTTCGTCGCGGTCGGGGAATTGGTCCGGGAAATAGCCACGGTGAACGGGTCCCGGAGGTAGGCCCGCTCTGCGTTGGCGACGAGCGGCAGCCGAAGGTCGGGTTCCACACCGGAGAGCGGCACGGATTGTCCGTTCGCGAACTTGAGCCGGTTCACGGTGAGCCGCAGACGCTGGCCGGTGGTCAGCGGCAGGTCCCGCACCAAGGCGGCGTCGCCCGCGGTCGCGTCGCCCACCAGCAGCGCGGCTCCGTGCAGTTGCAGCACCCGCGCCAAGGCTTCGGCCGCCCCGTGCGTCTGGGCATTCACCAAAACCGCGAGCGGACCTTCAAAGCGGTTGGTGACCAGCGGGCTCATCACCATGCCGTCGCCGACATCGAACAGCGGCGTGCCCGCCGGCAGGAACAGGCCGGCCAATTGGGCGGCTACCGAAAAGTCCCGGCCACCGGCAAACCGGAGATCCAGCACCACCCCGGAAACGCCCACGCGGCCGGCGCGCAGCTCGGTCAGCCGTTCCAGCGTCCGGGTGCCGGCATCCCGCGCCACTTCGCCAAGCCGCAGGTAGGCGAATCGTTCATCGAGCAGGCTGCTGGCGGCGACGGCCGAGGTATCGAGCGCCGGTTCCTCGTAGTCTTCCAGCAGGCGCACGCGGCTGCTCAGCCGGCCGAGAAGCGATTCCACGTCACCTGCCTGGAGCTGTTCGGCGGTGACGCCCGGCAGATGCGTCTTCAGCAGCCCGGTGACTTCGTCGAGCGGGGGCAGTTCGGCGGCGGCGAACAGGGCCAACCCGAATCCGCCTGCCAACCATGCTGCCAGTCGCCGTTTCATTCCGGCGAAGAATCCGCAAGCGGAGCAACCGTGGGCAAACAAGTTCGCTTCATGGTTCTCCCGGCGGGCGGGCACTTACGGCCGGATGGCCTGATACACGGTGCGAGCCATCAGGGCGGCGCCCTTGGCGTTGGGATGGATCTTGTCCGGGAACATTTCCGGATGCCCGGTCAGGGCGTCGAACAGGTCGATCACCGGCACCTTGCGGTCGTCACAGGCCTCCTCGACGCCTTCGAGCACCGTGTCCAGGGTCTGAGCGTTGATGCCCCACTGGTCGCCGTAAACCGGCACGGGCTGGCACACCCAGAGCTTGGGCTTCGACTTCAGGTCCCGGAAATGTTCGAGCAGGTCGCGGAAGTCCTTCCGGAACGCCTCCTTGCCCTTCCAGTTCTGCGGCTTGGTGTCGTTGGTGCCCAGCTTCAGGATCACCACGTCGGGCTGGAACTCCGTGGCCTTCGTGAACTCTTCGGTCGTCCAGTAGGGCAGGTCGCCCGTGCGGCTCGCGGTCGCGCCGCTGCGGCCGAAGTTGCGCACGTCGAAACGCGACCCCAGCAGCTTCTGCAACTGGGCCGGATAACTGTTGGTCTCGCGTCCCTCGACCCCGGCACCCCAGGTGATGGAATCACCGACACACGCCACGCGGACGATCGGATCGCCGCCGCGCCGGCTCTGGATTTCGTCCAGACGGATGATGGGTGGTTCCTTTTTGGCGCAGCCGGCCAGAAGGGCGGCGACCAGGGCGAACAGGGCGGCAAAATGACGGCGGTTCATGCGACAGACTGGGAGCGGAGTGTGGCGAGAGGTCCCCGCCCGGCAAGCGACTTCGCGGAGGGTTACGGATAACGGCTCGTGATGAATCCGGTCGCCCGATGCTTTTCGTGGCAGCCCAGGCAGCTGGTCAGTTGACCGCGTGCCACCACCTGCCGAAGGCCCGCGGGCCCGGCGACCACAAACCACTCCCAGTCGCCGCCGGCAGAATGATAGCCGGGCTCGCGTTTCAGCATCCCGGTGAACAGCTCCGCCGACGGGCCGCCGTCCAGACCCCTAAGCTTTTCCTTCACGATGATCGTTCCGGCCGGAAACACGTTGGTCCCATGGCGAAACGAATCGGCCTGCGTCGCCGAGACGTAAACGTGGGCCGGATAGGCCGCGTGCGGATCCTGGTGGGTGAGACCTTCCGGTCCCATGCACAGCATTGCGACCCGGGGATTCATGGGCACGGGGGAGGCGGTGATGCGGCTCATGCGCCCCCGATCCGGATAGGTCGTTGCGACCAACTCCCTGTCCGTGAGCACTGCCACGGCGGCGGTCGGTGCTGGCCCGCCGGTGGTTTTGGACTCCGGAGTCTGGCAGCCCGCGGTGATCACGGCCGCCGCGAGCACGGCCCAACTGAAGACGATTCGAATGCTGGCCACCGCGGCATGGATGCGTCCGCCCGGAGTTTCGTTCAAGCAGGGTCGCGGCTCCGGACGAAGGCGGGTTGGCCGTTGGGTTCACCGCGGGTGAACCGGACGCTTTTTCCGGTTCACCCCGCCGGGCGACCGTGCCTGAATCACGCCGTGAAGCTGATCGGAGTCATTCCCGCCCGCTATGCCTCGACCCGTTTTCCCGGCAAGCCGCTGCATCTCATCGCCGGCAGGCCGCTCATCCAGCGGGTGGTGGAGCGCTGTCGCCTGGCGAAGTCGCTGGACGAAGTAATCGTGGCGACCGACGACGAGCGCATCGCCCGGGTGGCGAGCCAGTTCGCCCGGGTGGAGATGACGCGCTCGGATCATCCCAGCGGCACCGACCGGATCGCCGAAGTCGCCGGTCGCGCGGTCGCCGACGGCTACATCAACATCCAGGGGGACGAACCGCTGATGGACCCGGCGGTGATCGACGCCGTGGCCGCCGCCCTGGAAGGCAGCGAGATGTCCACCGCGGTCACCCCCATCAGGGAGCTCGCGGAATTCGAAAGCCCCAACGTCGTGAAGGCGGTCGTCGCGGCCAACGGCCGGGCGCTCTACTTCTCGCGGCATCCGGTGCCCTATCTCCGCGACCACGCGGAACAGCCGCCCGCCGAACGGCTGCGGGCCTTTCCCTTTCTCAAGCACCTGGGCATCTACGGCTACCGCCGCCCCACGCTCCTGCGACTGGTCACCTTCCCGGTGTCGCCGCTGGAGGCCGCGGAAAAGCTGGAGCAGCTCCGCGCGCTGGAGAACGGCATCAGCATCGCCGCCGCCCGGGTGAACCACGACAGCGTGGGCGTGGATGTGCCCGCCGACGTCGCGCGCGTGGAACGGCTGTTGGGCGAATTCAGCCTGGGCTGAGGCCGCCAGCTTTCATTTGCGGTCTGCCGGCAGCGGGCGTTCGCGAGGTTGTGGAGTGCGGCAGCCCCCTGCCGCTTTCACGGTGGCCAAAGCGCGAGGGGACTCGCGCACTCCAAGACGCTGGCGCGTTTCAGTTCACCCCGGTGAGTTCACTGGGCTCCCGCCCTCTGAGCAAAATCCGCCGCCAATCATACCCGCCCGTGGTCATGGCAAGTCCGTGTGGTTTCCGGCAGCACCGTGGTCTGGTTGCCTTGCACCCCGTTCGGCTTGCGGGGCAAGCCGCCCACACCTCGCCTTCACGCGCTACCGGACTTCAGCGGCAGGTGGTCTCATTGGCAGCACCCGTGGATGAGGGCATCCGCGCGCCGACGTGACCGGTTCGATTCCGGTGCGGCTACTTCACCCTGAGGTCGAACTCCAGGCGCGTTTCGCTGCCGCGGACTTCGTCGATCATCTCCATGTCCTTGAGCTGCCACTCGCCGTCCACCTTTTGGACCGAGCCGACACTGAAGCGCTTGATGAGCTTGCCGGCGGAGTCGAACGCCTCGGCCAGGATCACGCCCTTGTTCTCGAGGTCCACCCACGACCGGACGCGAGTGTAGCCCTTCGCCTTGGGATTGTTGCTTTCCAGCACGCGGCAGGGCCGCCCCTTGCGCATTTCGGGCTTGTCCCGACGCAGGATTTTCTGGTCGGGCCAATGGAGGAATTCGAGTCCGAGGTCACTGAGCCAGAAGTCCGATCCGGCGAACGGCTGCTGGGTGTCCTCGGCAGGAATGGTCTTGGCCACGGGCAAGACTGTGTTGGTCACGGCCCGCGCGAACTCGAATTCCGGCGGTCGGGCCAGCCGCCGCACCAGGGAGAGGGATTCCAGGTTCAGCCCGACCTGGGCGGCATAGATCACGCGCCATTCCGCGTCCGCGTCGGCCAGCGTGGTGATGGTGACCGGCACCCGCCGCACCGTGCCTTCCGGCGAGGTGATGCGCAGCGTGCCGCGGTTGGTGAAGCTCGCGGGCGGCCGGGCGGTGCGGAGTTCGAGCGCGAGTGCGTGGCCGTCGGCCTCGTCGGCTGCGGTGTCGGCCCAGGGGCGGACCACGGCGGCGAACGTCAGCAGGGCGAGGCGGAGCAACAGGAGCTTCATGGACGGCGGATCGGACGCGGGGCGGTCAGGCGGACTTCACGGTGACTTGCGGGCGCTCCCCGCGTTTGCCGGACACGGTGACGCCCGGTGGGCGGACGCCCGGGGCGGAGCAACCGCAGCCGGTGTCGCGGTGGAAATCGAACTTCCGCGGGCGGAAGCGGCGCCAAAGGAAAACTCCCGCCGCCAGTGCGACGACGCCCAAGGCGACGGGAGTTTGCCAGTTCACGGCGGCACGCTAGCGGGCGGGGCCGGGACTGGCAAAGCGGCCCTTCGGAACCGCTGAACAATTCAGCAGCAGCGGTTTTTGATCCGCAACTTACGCCGATTTCGCGAATCAATCCGCGTCATCTGCGAAATCTGCGGATTAAATCAGCGTTTCCCTTTCCGTGCCTGCCTTCGGTCAAATCCGGCAAACCCGACTCAAGTTCTCCGCTTGGGAGCCGAACGATTCTTTGCCCGACAACCGCGCTAAACCGCACCCCGTCCGCCTGCTTCCCCGCTTGGCGGCCGGGGACCCTTCTTCCTAGCATCCGCCCATGCCTCATCCGCTTGCCGGTCAACCCGCCCCCAAGTCGCTGCTCATCGACCTCGCCGCCCTGGAGCGTGCGTATTACGAACGCACGCCGGACCTGGCCGATCCGAACCAGCTCGTCAGCTTTGGCACCAGCGGCCACCGCGGCACGCCGTTCGACGCCACCTTCACCGACGCCCACATCGCCGCGATCACCCAGGCCGTGTGCGATTACCGGGTGGCGCAGGGCAACCGCGGTCCGCTGTTCCTCGGCAAGGACACGCATGCGATTTCCCGCCCGGCCGAACGCACCGCGCTCGAAGTGCTGGCGGCCAACGGTGTGGAGACGTTCGTGGCGGCCAACGATGGCTTCGTGCCCACGCCGGTCGTGTCCCACGCGATCCTGGCCTTCAACCACGGCCGGCACGCCGCGTTTGCCGACGGGCTCATCATCACGCCGTCGCACAACCCGCCGCAGGATGGCGGCTTCAAATACAATCCGCCCAACGGCGGCCCCGCCGACACCGACGTGACCGACTGGGTGCAGAACCGAGCCAACGAACTCCTCCGGGCTGCCAACGCCGGTGTGAAACGAACCCCGTTCGCCTCCGCCCTCCGGGCCTCCACGACCCGCGTCCACGACTTCATCGCCCCCTTCGTGAACGACCTCGCGGCCGTCATCGACCTCGACGCCGTGAAACGCGCCGGCCTCAAGCTCGGCGTGGACCCGCTGGGAGGCGCCTCGCTGCCCTACTGGCAGCCGATCGCCGACCGCTACGAGCTCAACCTGAGCATCGTAAACACCCGGGTGGACGGGGCGTTCGGCTTCATGACCGTGGATCACGACGGCAAGATCCGCATGGACTGCTCCAGCCCGTTCGCGATGGCCGGACTGGTCGGGCTCAAGGACCAGTTCGACGTCGCCTGGGGCAATGATCCCGATGCCGACCGCCATGGCATCGTCACCCGCAGCGCCGGCCTGCTGAACCCGAACCACTACCTCGCGGTCGCGATCCGTTACTTGCTCAGGCACCGTCCGAACTGGTTCGGTGCTGCGGTGGTGGGCAAGACCCTGGTCAGCTCCAACCTCATCGACCGCGTGGTCGCGAGCGTCGGCCGCCGGCTGATGGAAGTCCCCGTGGGCTTCAAGTGGTTCGCACCCGGCCTGCACGACGGCACCTGCGTCTTCGGCGGCGAGGAAAGCGCCGGCGCGAGCTTCCTGCGCCGCGACGGCACCGCGTGGAGCACCGACAAGGACGGCCTCATCCTCGGTCTGCTCGCCGCGGAGATCACCGCCGTGACCGGCAAGGATCCCGGCCAGCACTACGCCGAGATCACCGCGCAGTTTGGCGCTCCCTGCTACACCCGGCTCGATGCCGCCGCGACGCCCGAGCAGAAGGCCAAGCTGAAGAAACTTTCGCCCGAAGCCGTGAAGGGCACCGAACTCGCCGGCGAACCGATCCGCGCCAAACTCACCCGCGCTCCGGGCAACAACGCCGGCATCGGCGGCCTGAAGGTGGTCGCGGAGAACGGCTGGTTCGCGGCTCGCCCCAGCGGCACCGAGAACATCTACAAGCTCTACGCGGAGAGTTTTCGCGGCCCCGAACATCTCCAGCGCATCGTGACCGAGGCGCAGGAACTGGTGAGCGAGGCGCTGAAGTAGGCCGGCCGCGGCTACCCGCGGGGCCTTCTCGCGCCTGGTGCCGCCCGTTTTGGTCACCGCACCAGTTGGCGAATGGCCGTGGCGTCGCGGGATGCCGCGCGAGGGTCCTTCAAGTCAGACGATGGCGACTAGGGTGGGATTGAAACCGGTCTCGATCTGATCGGGATATCCCTTTTGGTTGGCGAGGACTCGAGTGGTGCCGAGGTGATAGTCCACCGACCGGTGAGTGTGGCCATGGATCCACATGGCGGCGCCACTCGCGGCGACGAATTCGTCAAGGTGAGAGGCGTATGCGGCGCCAAGGGTGTCTCCGGCAAACCTTGGGTCCAAGGAGCGGGCGCTGGGCGCATGATGAGAAATCACCACGAACTGCGTGCCTGTAAGCCGGGCAAATTCCTGTTCAAGCCACCGTCGGGAGTGGGCGTGGAATCGGGCGGTGTCGTGCCCCCGAAGGCGGCGGTATTCCGGGGTTACCCGGATTTGCCGGTAATCGTTCATGCCGGCCGCGGCTGCTCGCCCTGCGGTCATTGGGTCGCCGTGGAGGTTGAAATCAGTCCAGAGCGTGCAGCCGAGGAACGTCACGTCGCCGATCCGGACCGACTCATTCTCCAGAAAGTGCAGGCCCGGCTGGCTGCCCGTGGCAGCCTTGAGCTTGCCGAGTTCATCCGGGAGTTTGGCTCCGTAAAACTCGTGGTTGCCGGCCACGTAGATCACGGGCGTGCCGCCAAAGTGCCGGGTCAGCCACTGGACTCCGCGGGTTTGCTTGTGGAGATCGCCCGCAATGATGACAACATCGGCGTCCGCGGCGGGCGGAGCCCAGTCGTCAAACTCCAGGTGCAGATCGCTGAGGATTCGGAGGCGCATTGTGTGACTCACCCTGCCCGCAACCATGATCTGCCGATCAAAGCACAAATTCCGGAATGTCGTGGAGTCGCTCCGCCTCGCGGCGCTGGCGGATGCGGTCCCGAAAGCGAACCAGCAACCACCCGCTGACTCGGATGGTGTCCTCCATGGTCGAACCGGGCGGCAACGGAGCGCAGAGATCCCACTCCGGCTCGCGTTCCGCCCGCTCCACTTGAAGGCGGAGCCATTCCTGCAACGCCGGGCTGAAGCTGCTCAAATCCCCATGGCCGTGTGTCGTGTTCATGGTCAGTTGTTCTTCGCCAGCCCCTCGGTGTGGCCGAGGTTCTTTACCGGCGCGAAGATCGCCTGCACCTCGGCCAGCAGCTGCTGGTCGATTGGCTCGGCGAGCCACTGGGCCCACTTGCGGATGTTCTCCGGGTTGGCGCTGCCGGCGATGGTCGAGGTGATGTCCGGGTTCGCGCAGGAGAACTGGAGCGCGAGCTTCGCGATGTCGCTGCCGCGTTGGGCGCACAACGCGGCGGCGGCGCGGGCGGCGGCCTTCACGGACTCGGGTTCCTTCAACCAGGCGGGCAGCGGCGCGTTGGTGAGCAGGCGGGCGCTGAACGGACCGGCGTTCAGCACGCCCACGCCCTTGGCCTTGAGGTAGGGAACCGTCTCGTCGGCGAAGCGTGTGTTCTGGAGCGTGTATTGGTTGTAGCTCAGCGCGCAGTCCACGGTGGTCTGGTCGCCGATGAAGCGGAAGATCTTCTGCGGATAGCCGCTGAAGCCGATGAAGCGCACCTTGCCGGCCTGAACGAGCTGCCGCAGGGCCGGGATCGTCTCGTCCACGATTTGCTGCATCTCCACGAACTCGATGTCGTGGCATAGCACGATGTCCAGGTGGTCGGTGCCGAGACGGTGAAGCGAGACGTCCACGGATTCGGCGACGCGTTTGGCGGAGAAGTCGAAATGCTGGAGGTCGTAGCGGCCGAGCTTGGTGCAGAGCGTGTAGCTGTCGCGCGGCACGCCCTTGAGCGCGATGCCTAGCAGCACCTCGCTCATGCCGCGGCCATAGAACGGCGACGTGTCGATGAAGTTGAGCCCGCAATCCAGCGCCACACGGACGCTGCGCAGCGCCTCGTCGAGCGTGACGCTGCGGAATTCCTGGCCGAGCGAGCTGGCGCCGAAGCCGAGGATGGGAAGCTGGAGTCCGGTCTTGCCGAGGGGGCGTGTCTGCATGGGTGAATTCTGCCGGCCCGAGGGGGATTCGGGCAAGGACGGGTGCCGACTTGCCTCTTGGAAACTGGTGCCCCAGGGCTAGTGTCTCGTCATGTCAACGGCTCTGGCGACACCATCGACGGGGAACGCTTACCGCGGCCCGGCCCGCTGGCCTCTTTCGGTCGAGGCTTACCACAGCCTGGGTGAAATGGGGTTGATTCCAGAGAAGACCGAACTGCTCCACGGACTCGTTTATCACAAGATGTCCAAGTCTCCCCTCCACCGACTGCTCGTCCTGCGCCTGCTTCAGTTGCTCCAGGCATGTTTGCCGCCCGGGCATTTTCTGCAATCCGAGCAGCCGTTGACCTTTTCAGACTCCGAGCCGGAACCGGACGTCTCAGTCATCAAGGGTTCGGTGGAGGACTTTCCCGAGAGCCACCCAACCACCGCGGAACTGGTGGTGGAAGTCTGCGTGACCAGCCACGACTACGACCGCGAGAAGCTGTCCGCCTACGCCGCCGCCGGCGTGAAGGAAGCCTGGCTTGTGCTCGGCCCTGAACGTCAGGTCGAAGTGTTCCGCCGGCCCGAGTCCGGTCGCTACCTGGATTCGCAGGTGCTGACGCCGGATGCGATTTTGACCATCACCGCCCTGCCGGGCGTCACCGTGCCGCTGGCGGAGCTGTTCCGCGCCTGAGTCGAAAGAGCGCGGCCGAACACGCCCGCGTAAGGGTGCCGGAAACGGACGCTCGCTGTATGCGCATGGACGCTGACATGGCAATTTTGACGCCTCTGGTTAGCGCATAAACCGACCCTTGGTTGGCGTGACGATTCAAGAAGCTAGGAACGAGCCTTCGTCTGCAATTCGACCGCTTCCCCGTCTTGCCACTTACGAGGCGTCTTTGTGGACGCCCCTCAAAAAGGCGATCGGGTGGAGCGCTCTCATGGCAGAGACCGCGTGAAGTCCCCAATCAATCCCGAATGACGGAGTCTTCCAGTTATAGACAATCGTCTCGAGGTAACGGTCGTGGCCGGCCTCCCATGCTCGGAGGCCCGGCTTGAGGTCGCGGTAAATGTCCGCAAGATCATCGGCTAAGCTATGAAGCATGGGCCGCTCTTCGCAGTCCCGCGGCTCGCTCGGATCAAAGTAGGCCCAGTATGTCTCCTGCTGTCCAAGCGCACGACTTACCACTCCAAACACGGAGCGCCACTCCTCAGTGGTGACATCAAATGTGTCTGGAATGTCTGAAGCATCCTCACCGAGACCAAAACTCGGCAGACGGTGTGCCGCGGCATAAACCTGAGCTAGCGCGGAAAGCACTGCCGCTGCCCACTGGTCAGCATCGCATGGCTCGGACTCAAACAGGGCACAGTATCGCTGTGCTGCGGCCTTGAATGCGACTGCATCTGAATGCTCTCGAATACTCATGCGCGTTCGATCACGCCCAATCTCCAGGTGAGCGATGTTCCCTGCCAGAAGGGTTGATTTCTTGCTTGGTTGGGAACTGCGTGCAGCCAACACCTTACTCGTAGGCGCTGTCTTTCGGGCGGGCCATCTTGCCCCACTTTTCCCAGCCGGGAATCGGATGTTCCTTCATCAGTTCCTCGACCATGTAGAAGTCGGCGCGGTCCTTGGTCTGTGCCCGGATTGTGGCGACCTGCGCCGGCGTGATGAGCGGGAGGTTGTTGCCGAACGACTGCCGGACGTAGCTGAGCACGCCCGCGACTTCCTCGTCGTTCAGCAGGCCGCCGAAGCCCATCATGGGCGGCACGCCGTTGGTGGGGCTCAGGCGTTGGCCGCCGATCTCCAGCGGTCCCCACAGGCCCTTGAGCACGACCTTGATCAGGCGTTCGTCATCCGCGAGCCACGGGTTGCCCGCCGCATTGAACGGCGGATAGATGCCCGGTGTGCCCGTGCCGGCCGGCTGATGGCAGGTCGCGCAATGGGCGTCGCGGTTGAACACTTCCTTCCCGAGCGCGTAGAGCTTCGCGTCGGCGCCGCTGAGCGGACGGGTCGGACCGTATTCCCGCTGGGCCGCGGTGGGCGGTGCCGCACCGAGCTTCAGCTTGCCGGCGAGGTAGTCGCGGGCGTTCGGATTCTCCGCGAGCAACTGCGGTTCCGCGGCGACGAGCGCGGCCACGTCATCCTTGAGCGTGGTCTCGAGGATCTGCTTGGTCACCGGGCTCATCCACTTGTCGAAGGGATGCCGCAGGGCGTCCAAAACGATCCGAGCGCCGTCCTGGTTGTCGAGCCACGAGGCCGCGACGATGGCGGTGAGCCGCACGCGTCCGTGCGGATCGTTGGCCGCCTGCCGCAGCAGCGCGACGCCGTTGGGGAGTTGGTGCGTCGTGTAGCGCAGCACCTGGGCCGCCGCGGCGCGGGCTTGGTGAGAACGGGCGTTTAGGCAGGCGAGCAACAGGCCGGAGTCCGGCTTGTTCTGCGACCAGGTGGCCCACAGCGCTTCGCAGAGATGGCGTTCGTAGAGGGCGTCGGCCTTGTCGAGCTTCGCGGCCCAGGCCTTCACCGCGGGGATGACCTCCTTTGCGGGCCGTCCGCGCAGTTCGCGGCGGGTGCGGTAACGGGTGCGATACTCGGGAGACTTCAGGTTCTCCAGCAGTTCCGGGATGCTCGCGCCGGCCACCTTCGCGGGCGTCAACAACGGCCGCGAGGGATAGGTGACCCGGTAGATGCGGCCGTGTTCGTGGTCGCGCTTCGGGTCACGCGCGTTGTGCTGCATGTGGCCGATCAGGGCGTTGTGCCAGTCCACGAAATAGAGCGAGCCGTCCGGGGCGAACTCGAGGTCCACGGGACGGAAATTCGGGTCGCTGGAGCTGATCAGGTCGCCGGACAACTCGCCGGTGAAGCCGGCACCGTCCTCACGCGGCGTGCTGAAGTTGATCCCGAGAAACCCGATGCTGTTGCAGGTCATGAACTGCCCCTGCCGCTCGGCCGGGAAATGGCGTGAGGAGACGAACTCCGAGCCGGAGGTCGGCCGCGAACGCTTGGGCACGTAGTCGCCCGCCCGCTGGATCTCCACGCCGTAGGGCATCTTCGCGGAGATCGGCAGCGCGTGATAGTTTTCGCCGCTCGACGCGTCGGAGATTACGCACTGTTCCCAGTCGTCAAAGGCGATGCCCCACGGGTTGTTGATGTCCGTCTGGATGAAGCGCTCCAGCTTGAAGCGCTTGGGATCAAATCGCCAGGCGCCGCCGTCGTTCACCCGCTGCGGGCCGTAGGGCGTTTCCACCTGGCTGTGGAGGAAGCGGCCTTCGAGCAGGTAGAACGCCCCGCCCGCGTCCGCGCTGTAGGCCGAGATCGCATGGTGCGTGTCGTGCGTGTCGAAGCCGTGCATGAGGATCTCCATGCGGTCGGCCTTGTCGTCGTGGTTGTCGTCCACGAGCAGGCAGAGGTTCGGCTCCTGGGAGAGATAGACACCCTCGGGCGCCAGCTCGAAGCCGATGGGCAGGTGCAGCTTGTCGGCGAAGACGGTCTGCTTGTCCGCGCGGCCGTCGCCGTTGGTGTCCTCGAGGATCAGGAGCTTGTCGTTCGGACGGGACTCACCGGGCTTGTAGTGCGGATACGCAGGCGTGACGGCGACCCAGAGCCGGCCACGGTTGTCGAAGGACACCTGCACGGGCTTCTTGAGGTCGGGGAACTCCTTCTCCGAGGCGAACAGCTCCACCTTGAAGCCGTCCATCACCTTCATCTTCGCGATGGCCTCCACGCCGTCGAGATACTCGACGTCCCGCTTGAAGTTGGTGGGCACCGAAGGCAGCTCGGGCGTCTTCGAATCATCGGTGGCAATCTGCTTGGTCCGGCCGGCGGCGACGCCGTGGATGAGCGCGTCCCGCAGCGACATCATCTCGCGCGTCTTGGCGACCTCGGCCGGGTAATTCTGCGGGCCGAAGGGATCGTAACGCTGGCCGTGCGTATGGACGCCGTTCACCAGGTTGTAGTCGTTGTTCCAGAAATAGTCCTTTTCCTTCACCGCGGCGTTCAGCAGCTCGGGCGTGGCCTTCGCCTTGCGCTTCGATTTCCCGAAGGCCCCGTCGGCCAGGATCGTGGCCAGCTCGCGGTAGCCGCCTTCCGTGGGCAGGAAGCCGTTGATCGTCAGCGGCGGCTGCACCTTCTTCTGCGCGTAACGCATCTGGGTCGCCTTGAAGAAGTCCACGCAGGTCAGCCCGTGCTTGGCGGCCACCTTGCGGACTGCCTCGGCGTAGAGCGCGAGGTTGGAGTTCTCCTGTTTGCCGTCGGGCAGGTCCCGCTTGGCGGAGAGATTTTCGAAGGCCAGCGGAGTCACCAGCACCAGGCGTGGGGCGGCGGTGCCGTTGTAGGCCTTGGAAAGCGTGTGTTTCGCGAAGGCGTCCAGCTCGGCCTCGAAGTTCGCCACGCGCGCGGGGCCGTCGAACGACTCGTTGTAGCCGAAAAACGCGACGATCGTGTCCGCCTGCAGATGCGTGAGCCACTGGTCGGGCGTGGGGAAGAAGCCCTTGCCGAAATGCGAGTTCAGCTCGGGATGGAACTGGTCTGCGCCGGGAAAGGCCCATTGCGAGACGCGCGCCGGATGCGGCCGGAATCCCGGCGTGTCGCCCGGCCGGCCCAGGTTGCGCACGATCAGCTTCTGCTCCGGGAAGCGCAGGTGCAGCTCCGTCTCCAGCCAGCCGAAATACACGTCCCGCTCGGCCAGACCGTTGCCGAGAAAGACGATCCGCTCACCGGTGCCGGGTGCGGCGACCTTCTGCGGGCGGGCCGAGGTGGCGGCGGGCGGCTCGGCCTGCGGCGCGTGGGGATGGTTGTTGGGTTCGGCGGCGGACACCGCGAACGCGAGCGCGCACGCGGCGAACAGGCCGGACAGCGAGGGGTTCAGGCAGAACCGCGAAGGACGTTTCGAGGACATTGCAGTGCCCCAAGCAAAGACGGGAAACGCCGGCGAAGGGAGGGAAAAGTCATGCGCCCCGGCAAGGCGGGGCGCATCTTTTGTCATGGTGACGGATACCGGAAGATGTTTTTGCGGAGGGCGAGGCCGTGAGGTTTTGGACTGCGGGCAGCCCTCTGCCGCTTTCGCCGCGGGTAGCCAAAGCGCGAGGGGACTCGCGCAGTCCAAAACGCTGACGCGCCCGCTGCGCCGTCGTCCATTTGCAGCCACGATGAATCGATGCGCCCCGCCAAGGCCTTACCAGTGCGATGGGCATTCCCGAATCCGCGTGCGCTTTCGGGTCCATCCCGGTCCAATCAGCGCGTGACACCTCCCGCCAGCGACCCAGAACAGCGTCCAGCGGTGCCGATGACGTCCGGTTGGGCGATTTCCGCCTTTGCGTTGAGCTTCCTGGCGTGCACCGGTCTGGGCGCGTTGGCGGCAGTCTGGTGCGGGGCTTTGGCATGGCGGGAGGTCAACCGGAGCAACGGTGAGCTTCGCGGCAAGGTGTTGGTGCTGGCAGCTTGGGGGATGATGGCGTTGCAGCTGATCTGCATGGTGCTTCCGGTTGTTTCTGCGTTCCGGACCAAAGCCGAATCCATAGATCGGATTAGCTACGTGCTTGTTCACACCCGGGCCCTGATTGCGGCCGCGGAAGCCAACGGGAACCGGTTCCCGGAAACGACGAACTGGTTCTCCGTCGCTTCGCCGTTCCTGGTTTGGGGCCTTCACAACAACTCCTTGCCTGCGTCCCTGCGCCAGCAGTCCAACCGGCTCGCGCTGAACGTCGCGGTGGCCGGACTACGGCGCGAGGAGGTGCACGCGGACACAGTCGTATTGTTTGAGCTGAAGGAACCCGCGGCGAACGCGGTCGGGGGCACGAATCTCGCCGGCGCTCCGCCCGGCAGCTACGTCAAGGCACTCGTGGTCGGCTTTGCCGACGGTCATGCCGCGGTGGTTCGGAATTGGGAAACGCTGCGCTGGAACCCCAAGAGCCCGGCCGCAAGGTGACCCGCGGTTCCTTCATCGCTTGGTCGCCGCCCCGAATTTCGCATCCAGAAACTCCACCATCGCCTTCCCGAACGGCGCGAGGTCGCGGGGCGTGCGGCTGGAGATCAGGTTGCCGTCCACGACCACCGGTTCGTCCACCCAGAGGGCGCCGGCGTTTTCCAGGTCGTCGCGGATGCCCAGTGAGCCGGTGGCCTTCCGGCCGCGCAGGATGCGGGCGGAGATGGGAATCCAGCCGCCGTGGCAGATGAATGCCACCAGCTTGCCCTGTTCGTGGAATTCACGGGTGAGCGCCAGCACCTTGGGATCGCGCCGGAGTTTGTCGGGCATGAAGCCGCCGGGAATCAGCAGTCCGCAGAAATCCTCGCTCCGGGCATCGGCGAGCAGCAGGTCGGCGGTGGCCGGATAACCGTGCTTGCCGGCGTAGGTCTTCAGGGCCGGGGCGGCGAGCCGCATCCCGAAACCGGCTTCCTGCAGGCGCAGGAGCGGATACCAGAGTTCGAGGTCCTCGTAGATGTCATCCACGAACGTGAGCAGGGTGCGTTGCATGGCGGGAAGTGAGCGGTTCCCGGCCGGCGCCCGCAAGCGGACGTTGGCGGTTTTGGCGCTCGCCTGCGGTCCGGTCGCGGATAGGCTGCGGCAAGGTTCCACCTTTGTTCCGCCATGAAACTGCTCTACGCCCTCCCGCTGGCCGCGTTGGCCGCCTTGTCGCTGTCTGCCCGCGCTGCGGGGACCGCGGATCCGCACCGCCAGGTGGCCGGGGCGATGCACGGCGCCATGGCGGAACGTCCCGTGGTCCGGGTCGGCGAGCATGAAGGGGATTTCAAGGGCCGCGATCACCGGGTGTTGCAGGCGGCGGTGGATTACGTGGGGTCGCTCGGCGGCGGCACAGTGGAGATCGGCGCCGGTGAGTTCCTGATGCGCGACTCGCTGCATCTGCGGGCCAACGTCACGGTGCGCGGCCTGGGCGAAAAGACCGTGCTCCGCAAGGCCAAGGCCGCCACTACACCGCTGGAGCTCGACGGCGACTTTGGCGAGGAACAGATCACCGTGAAGAATCCCGAGGGCTTCGCGGTCGGCGACGGCGTGGCGATCTGGGACAACAACGCCCACGGTTTCCACCGCACCGTGGCCCGCATCACCGGGCGCAATGGCAACACATTTTCGCTCAGCCAGCCGCTGATGGCCGACTGCATGGCCGGCAATGGCGCGCAGGCCGCCACGGTCTTTCCGGTGGTGAGCGGCTACCACCTCGAGGGCGTCCGGGTGGAGGGCCTGACCATCGAGGGCAACCGGGGCGAGAACGTGAACCTCGATGGCTGCCGCGGCGGGGGAATCTTCCTCTACCGCTGTTCCGGCGCGGTCATCGAGCGCTGCACCGTGCGGCATTACCACGGCGACGGCATCAGCTTTCAGCAGAGCAACGACGTGACCGTCACCGACTGCCTCACGGAGGGCAACGCATCGCTCGGCTTCCATCCCGGCAGCGGTTCGCAGCGTCCGGTGGTCCGCAACTGCGTCGCCCGGGCGAACGGCGACGACGGCCTGTTCCTGTGCTGGCGCGTGAAGCACGGGCTGTTCGAGGGCAATCTGCTGGAGGGCAACGGCCGGTTCGGCATCAGCATCGGCCACAAGGACACCGACAACCTGCTCCGGAACAACAAGGTCATCGGCAACGGTGCGGACGGCGTCTTCTTTCGCAACGAAGGCGCTGGCATGGCCGGCCACCGGAACCGGATCGAGGACAATGTCATCGAGAACAATGGCGCGAAGGAACCCGCCGCCGGCATCCGCGTGCGCGGCGAGACGCGTGACCTCGTCTTCAAGGGCAACACCATCCGCGACACCCGCACCGGCGAAGCCCGCCGCCAGACGGTGGGCATCAAGCTGGAGGAGAAGGTCGGAGCCGTGACGACGGAAGGGAACCGGATTGAGGCGCCGACTCCGGTGCAGGATGGCCGGAAACTGCGCTAGCTGGTTGCAACTGCCCGCTTGGATTCTTCCCGACGGCGGTTAGCCTTGCCGCATGTCAGCGGTTCTCGCTCCCCAGAAAAACGAGGCGCCCCTGTGGCCGCTGTCCGTCGAGGTTTATCATGCCTTGGGCCAGATGGGGTTGATTCCGGAAAAGACCGAACTGCTTTACGGCTTCGTCTATCACAAAATTCCCAAATCCCCCGCCCACCGGCTGCTGTTCATGAAACTGCTCCGGGCGCTCATGGCCGCGTGCCCGGACGGGTTTCATGTCCAGCCAGAACAGCCCATCACCTGCGCCGATTCGGAACCCGAACCCGACTTGTCGCTGATCCCGGGGGCGCCGGAGGACTACGCCGCGGGCCATCCGACCACGGCCGAACTGGTCGCCGAAATCTGCATGACCAGCCACGACCACGACCGCTCCAAGCTTGCCGCGTATGCCTCGGCCGGGGTGAAGGAAGTCTGGCTCGTGCTGGGGCCGGAACGGCAGATTGAAGTTTACCGCCTCCCCGAGGCCGGCCGCTATTCGAGCCGGGAACTGCTGAACGCGGATGCTACATTGACCAGTCCAGTGGCGCCGGCGCTGAGCCTTAAGTTGGCGGACCTGTTTCCCGCCTGACGTTTCACCAGGCTCGAAGCCGAGCCGCCAGGCCGTGGGCATCCGCTGTGACGAAAACATTGGAGCCGTCACCGCCGAGGGAAACCGCATTGAAGCCGACAAGGTGATGGAAGACCGGCGTTCACAGCGGTAGGACGGGAACGGCCGTGAGCGGCAGTGGCGTTCAGGCGCCCACCAGTTCGCGGATCGGGGTGCCGCCGTCGGTGACGGGGCGGGGGCGGTTTACGGGGTCCATGAACTCGGCCGTCGGCGAGATGCCCAGCAGGTGGAAGACCGTCGCCGCGAGGTCCCGGGGCCGGAGCGGCCGGGTGTCGGGATAGCCGCCGATGCGGTCGCTCGCGCCGATAACCTGGCCGCCGGGGACGCCCGCACCGGCCAGGGCCACCGAAAAGCAGGCGCCCCAGTGGTCGCGCCCGCCCTGCGGATTGATCCTCGGCGAGCGGCCGAATTCGCCCATGGCGATGACGAGGGTTTCGTCGAGCAGGCCGCGCTCGCGCAGGTCCTCCAGCAGCGTGGCAAATGTGCGGTCGAACTGCGGGCAGAGCACGTCGCGGACGCGCCCGGCATTCTGCGCGTGGGTGTCCCACAGTGGGCTGCCGGCGACCTCAGCCTTGCCTTCGCGGGGCCAGTTCACCTGCACCAGCCGGGTGCCCGCCTCGACCAGACGGCGGGCGAGCAGGACGCTTTGGCCGAACTTGTGTTCGCCATACGCGGCGCGCAGGGAGGCCTGCTCCCGTTCCAGCTCGAAGGCACGGCGGCCCGCCTCCGCATGCAGGAGGTCGAAGGCCTTTTGGCGCGCATTATCCCAGCCGGCGACGGCGGCGTTGGCTTCCCCGGCGCGGAACTGGGCGTCGAGCTGCGCGAGCAAGTGGGCGCGCTCCTCCAACCGCAAGTCGGGCACCGACGGATGCCGCGCCAGGCCCTCGATCTGCAGCGGGAGCCGGGTCGGGTCACAGCGCATGAGCAGCGGATGCCAGGTCGGGCCCATGAAGCCGCCGTCCTGACCCGGCCAGAGGATGTTGCCGTCGTTGGCGAGCGGTTCGGGCACCACCACGGAGGACATCGGCGACCGTTCGCTAGGCTTCAGCCGGCCGATCACCGCGGCGAGGCTCGGCCAGTCCTGCGGTCCGGGCGGGACGTTCTCGGCCTTCGTCTGCGGTTCGTAACCGGTCAGCATGAAGGCGCCGCTTGTGGAATGCGCGTCGATCTCCGTGGTCATCGAGCGGACCACCGAGAAACGGTGCGCCACCCGGGCGGTGTGCGGCAGGGTCTCGCAGAAATGCGTGCCCGGCACGCTCGTCGGAATGGAGCGGAACACGTCCCGCACTTCCATCGGGGCGTCGGGCTTCGGATCGAAGGTCTCGTGCTGCGGCGGGCCACCGGCGAGGAACAGCAGGATGCACGACTTGGCCCGGCCAAAACTTCCGCCCGCCGGGACCGCCGCGGATTCCGCCCGCAGCGCCGGTGCGAGCAGCGACGACAGCGAGACGCCGAACGCGCCCAAACCGCCCACGCGCAGCCATTCCCGGCGGCTGACCATCGGGCCGGGGCAGGGCGGTGACACGGGGAACATGCCCGAAGACTGCGGTGCGGAGGCGCGGACGCAAGTCCCAGGTGCGGCCGGGGAGGTATCCGGGGACTGCCGCTTCGAGGCATGGCCGAAATGGGCGCCTCTTTTGATAGTGGCTAACCTTGGAGCAGTTGGGCCGCCAACGTCAGGCGAAGCGTTCGGCCGGCGGCGGACGGGCGGGCCGGACTAAAGTGCTGCCGGCATCTTGCCGGCAGCGGCGGCACCGGACGGCCACAGTCTTGGACGCGGTGCGTGGATCGGGCCATTGGCTCTGGCCGCAGGCCACCGCGCCCTAGGTGGGCTTTCGCCCAGAGCCAATGGCCCGATTCGTCGCCCCCAGGATAGCTGAGTCCCCACCAATGCCGGTTCCTGCCGGCAAGATGCCGGCAGCACTTTGGCTGCGGTCGGCCGCCACGATAAATGGATTCGCCTTGCCCAAATTCACCCCGCTGCTTGGGCGTGACTCACGGACCGGAATTCCGGAGCCTTGCGGGAGTTTCCATGAGAACTCCGTCGCCCGCCCCATTTTGCCTGTCGCTGATCCTTGGCGCTGCGCTCTGCGCGCCGGCCGCCTTGGCCCAGACCAAATCCGTCCGCCAATCGCCGCCGCTGCGCGAGGCCGCACCTCCCAAGGCCGGCGTTTCCGCCGAGCGCCTCTCCCGCATCGACGCCATGTGCGAGGAAGCCATCCGCGAGAACCGCATCCCCGGCGTCGTGGCGCTCGTCGCCCGCAACGGAAAGATCGTCTATCACAAGGCGTTTGGGTTCGCGGACAACGAGGCCGGCCGCGCACTCAAGCGCGACGACATCTTCCGCATCGCCTCGCAGTCGAAGGCGATCACCTCCACCGCGGTGATGATGCTCTGGGAGGAAGGGCGCTTCCGGCTCGACGATCCGGTGTCGAACTGGATTCCCGAATTCAAGGGCGCGCAGGTGCTCAAGACCTACAACGAGGCCGACGGCACCTGGACCGGCGAACCGGTGAAGCGCGCGATCACCATCCGCCACCTGCTCACGCACACGTCGGGAATCGGCTACGGCGTCATCGACGGCGATGAGCGCTTCAAGAAGCTCTACGCCAAGGCCGGTGTGACGGACCTGTTCACCACCGAACCGGTCACCATCGGCGACAGCGTGAAGAAGCTCGCGAAGCTCCCACTGCACCATCATCCCGGCGACAAGTTCACCTACAGCGAGGGGCTCGACGTGCTGGGTTACTTCATCGAGGTCGTCAGCGGGATGCCCTTCGACGTGTTCCTGCAGAAGCGTCTGTTCGGCCCGCTTGGCATGAAGGACACCGGCTTCTACCTGCCCGCGGAAAAGGCCGGCCGCCTCGTCGCGGTGCAGAAGCCCGAGGGCAGCAAGTGGGTCCGTTACCCGGTCACGTTCTACGATCCGGACTATCCGATCAAAGGCGCGAAGTCATTCTTCTCGGGCGGCGCCGGCCTGTGCAGCACCGCGAAGGACTACGCGACCTTCCTCCAGATGTATCTCAACGGCGGCGAACTGGGCGGCGTGCGCCTCCTCAGCCGCACCACGGTGGACGTCATCATGCGCGAGCAGGTGGCCGGGGATCTCTTCGGCGGCGGCGACAAGCACTATGGGCTGGCGTTCGGCGTGGTGACCGAGAAGGGCCAGGGCAAGGGCGGCGAAGGCAGCGCCGGCACGTTCGACTGGGGCGGCTACTTCAACACCCAATACTTCGCGGACCCGAAGGAGCAGCTCATCGGCGTGCTGATGAAGCAGACCCAGGGCGGCAACGACAACACGGGGTGGAAGTTCCGCCAGCTCGTCGGGCAGACGGTGGATGATTGAGAGCCTGTCTGAAAATTAAGAGGAGTGCTGTTTTCGAGCCCAAGGCCGGAGGGTGAGGCGCGACGAGGGAGAATACCCTTCATGGGTCTTCGACTAAGGAGCAACGAAGCCAGCCGGCCTTGGGCGCGAAAACCCTCCGGGCGGCCGGTCTTTTCGCTTGGGCCGGCGTTGGCTCGGCCGTCACAGCCCGCAGCGGGGCTGCTCCATCTTCGCCGCCTTGGCCCAAGCAAAAATCCCTGGCCGCAGCACCCCTCGGAATTTTCAGACAGGCTCTGAGGCGTAAGCGCGGACGCGGCTTGCGTGGTCGCGCACGCGGGCCGCACACTGCGGGCACAACAATTCACCGCCATGTCCACCCCCGCACCGCTCGTCAGTCTGCATCCGTATTTCAAGGTCCACTCCGGCCAGCTTGAGGCCGCCGCGGGTCTGCTTCGGGAGTTTGTCGCCCGCACGCAGTCCGAGGAACGGATGCGTTACTACGAGTTCACGCTGAACGGCGACATCGTGTTCTGCCGGGAAGCCTACGTGGGCGCCGCCGGCGTGCTCGCGCACCTCACGAACGTGGGCGACCTGCTCGACCGCATGCTGAAGCTCTCGGAGCTGGTCCGGCTCGAAGTCCACGGACCGGCCGGCGAGCTGGACCAGCTCCGGGGACCGCTCGGCGGCCTGAAGGCGGAGTGGTTCGCCTACCAGTGCGGCATCGCCCGCTGAAAGCCGGGGCAGGCGGACGCAGGCTGCCGCGAAAAAGCAAAAAGCGCCCGGACACACGTCCGGGCGCCAACAGCAGTCCCTACACTCCAACTAACCCACTCAACCAACCTCGGGTAACCTGCCGTTATAAAAAGTCATGTTCCTCGGCCCGCACCACCAGCACCGGGCACGGGGCGTGGCGGATGATCTTCTCGGCGACGCTGCCCAGGAGGGCATACTTGAGGCCCGTGTAGCCGTGCGTCGCGATGATCAGCAGGTCCATGTGCTTGTTGCGGGCCGTCTCGACGATCTCCTTCCAGGATCGGCCGAGCCGCACGATGAAATCCACGGGCACCGTCGCGCCCAGTTCGCCGGCGATGCCCGAGAGTTGCTTGCGGGCGTCCTGCATGCGCTGTTCGTCGAGGTCCACCGGCGTGGCGGGCACGTAGCCGAAGTCGGTCGGCAGCACGACGGGCTCGATGACGTGCAGCAGCGTGAGCTGGGCACCAAACTGCTCGGCGAAGGGCCGGGCGTAGCGGAGCGCCTTGCGGGAGTGCTCCGAGAAATCCATCGGCACCATGATCCGGCCGATGCGGAAGCGGACCGGGGCCAGCTGCCCCAATGGGGCCGTGGCCATGCGGTGGCCGTGCGTGTCGTCCACGACGAGATGGGCGGAGGATTTTCGCGGCCGGGCCGCGGTGGTCTTGGTGGCCCTCATGATGAACTGGATTCGTTTTGGGTTCCGGCCTTGCGGCTCCGGGGAGCCTTGGGTGTCAGCGGCGCGACCTCGACGAGGGAATTGACCCCTCCGAAGGGATTCGGCCGGCTGACGGGATTGTTCGGATCGGCGACCCACCGCCCATCGGCGATGAACAGATATTCGTGGGCACCGGCGGGCAGTTCGAGTTCCAGCGCCCATCCCTCGGCCACCTCCGCCATCGGGGCGGCGGTCGGGTTCCAGTCGTTGAACGAACCGACGAGGCAAACTTCCCGCGCCTCGAGGAACGGCAGGACAAAGCGCACCTTCCGGTTGCCGGAGGGGCGCTTGGCCGTGCGATTGGGGCGGGTCGGTTTCATGCCTCTTTCGTTGCGGTCAAACATCTCGCCCGACGGGCGATTCCGCGCTCACCGCCGATTGCTCAAGGGGCGTCGTATGTTGCACCCGCGGAGTCTTTCGGGCCGTTGCACCGGGGCATTGCCGGGAAGGGCGGGACGGCGCAGATTGCCCGCGTGAAACTTCCTCCCCGACCAACGGCGGCGCTGCTGGAGCACCAGCCGTTCTTCAAGGGCGTTCCGTGGCGGCTGCTGGAGCGGCTCGCGGACATGGCGGGTTATGCGGAGTTTCCGGCGGAGGCGGTGATCTTCGGCGAGGCGCAGGAGGCGACGGAATTCTATCTGCTTCTGGCGGGCAAAGTGGCTCTCAAGGCGGCCGGCGCCCGGCAGGAGGTGACGACGCTCCAGGTGATTGAAGCGGGCGAACCCCTGGGATGGTCGTGGGCCTTCCCGCCCAATCACTGGAGTTTCTCGGCGGTCGCCGTCGAACCGGTCACCGCAATCGTGTTCAGCGCGACCCGCCTGCGGCTGCTGTGCGATGAGGATCCCGCGCTGGGCTGCGTCGTGTTCCGGCGGATTGCGCAGGTGATGTTGCAACGGCTCACCGCCACCCGCCGGCGGCTGGCGGTGGCGGAACAGGCCGCGTCCGGGCTGCCCCTGCGAATCTCCGTCGTGCCGCCAGGTTCCGGCGTCATGCCGGGCTGAGCCGGCGCGAACGGGCTGGATTCGTCTGTTTACATCCGTAGGCTTCCGCCGTCCTGACACCTGAGCTTCCCCATGAAGTTTCCCTCACTCTGCGCGTTCGTCCTCGTCGGTGCGTCCCTGTTTCCCGCGTGGGCCGGCGATCCGGTTTCCGGAGCTGCGTCCCTGCCCAAAGTCGTGACGACCGAGACCGGCGTGCGCTTGGGACCGTGGACCAAGCCCGAAGGCCCGGTGCGGGCAGCGGTGCGGCCGGCCGCAGTCCGGCACAAGGTGACGGCGGGACCGCGGTTCAGCCTGCCGGCGCCGGATCTCGATGCTGCCCGGGCGGAAGATGCGAAGGCTGCCGGCAAGGCCAAGGCCGCCCGCCGCATCAGCCTGCGCCGGGCCCTGCCGGCGCCCCTGGAGCCGCGGACCGAAAAGACCATCCGGGGCTGGCAGACACTGCCGGACGGCTCCTCGCTGTGGACGGCGGAGGTTGAATCCGCCGGCGCGCTGGGGTTGCGGCTGCATTTCTCGAAGGTGGAATTGCCGGCCGGAGCCGAGCTGCTGGTGTTCGCCTCTGGCAATCCGGCCGAAATTTCCGGGCCGTTTGACGCCAACTTTCTCGGCGCGCGGAAATCGTTCTGGTCGGGCACCGTGTTCGCGGCGCGGGTGACCGTGGAGTGCCGCGTGCCGGCCGGCGTGGACCCCGCGACGACGGGCTTCCGCCTCGACGAACTCCTGCACCGCTACGTGGCTTCTCCGGCGGCCGAAGCGGCGGCCAAGGCCGCGGACAGCTGCAATCTGGACGTCACCTGCGAACCAGCCTGGCAGAACCCGGCGCGGGCCGTGGCGGGTCTCGGCACCGTCCAGGCCCAGGGAGAGCTGTTCTGCACGGCCTGCCTCCTGAACGACACCGACACCGCGGCGGGCACCGACTACGCGATGACCGCCAACCACTGCGTCGGGTCGCAGGACGAGGCGGACGACACGGAGTTTTACTGGTTCTACCAGACTTCGACCTGCAACGGCGTGGTGCCGGCGCTTTCGACCCGGCCGCGCACGGCCGGCGGCGCGGAGTTCCTCGCCGGCAGCGACAGTGGGCTGGGCAACGACTTCGCCTTCCTGCGGCTGCGCCAGGCCACCCCGGGCGGCGTGACCTATGCGGGTTGGAGCACGGAAGCGCTGGCGGACGGCGCCGCCGTCACCGGCATCCACCATCCCTCCGGCGATTTCAAAAGGATCAGCTTCGGCGCGGTGATCTCGTCCGATGCGGACTACTGGAGCATTCAGTGGAGCCGTGGCATCACGGAGCCGGGCAGCAGCGGCTCCCCGCTGTTCAACGCGAACCAGGAATTCATCGGGCAGCTCTATGGTGGCGGTTCGAGCTGCGAGACGCCGACGCGCGCGGACATCTACGGCCGGTTCGACCAGACCTATCCGCTGATCGGCGGTTGGCTGAACGGTCAGCCCACGGTGCCGCCCAATGACCGGTTCGCGCAGGCCGAGGTGCTCGGCGGTCTCACGGGCGAAACTTCCGGCAGCAGTGCCGGCGGGAGCCGCGAAGCCGGCGAACCGCCGCACGCGGGCAACCTGGGCGGAAAGTCCCTGTGGTATCGGTGGACTGCGCCGGCCACGACCGGGATGACCTTCACGACCGAGGGCAGCGAATTCGACACCGTGCTGGCCGTTTACACCGGCGACTCCGTGGCCAGCCTCGTGCCGGTCGCATCGAACGACGACAGCGCGAATTTCCCGCTGAGCGGGCTGAGCTTTCCCGCGGTCGCCGGCACGACCTACTACATCGCGGTGGACGGGCGTGATGGCGCGGCCGGCAAGGTGGGGCTGGAATGGCATCCGGGGCTCGATGAGGAACAGCTGCTGAACGACAACCTGGCCACGGCCCAGATCCTGACGGGCGAACGCGGCGAAGTGGGCATCTACAACCGTGGCGCCACCAAGGAGCCGGGCGAACCCGCCCACGCGGACAATGTCGGCGGCGCCTCCGTCTGGTTCCGCTGGATCGCGCCGGTTTCGGGTGCCGTCTCCTTCGACACCGAAGGGTCGGAGATTGATACCGTTCTGGCCGTTTATGCGGGCGACACCATCGGGACCCTCGGCGGCGCGCTCGCCAGCAACGACGACATCAATGCCGATTCGGAGATCTACACCAGCCGGCTGTCGCTCAACGCGGTCGCCGGACGGACTTACTCCATTGCCGTGGATGGCTATGGTGAACCGGGTCTCGACGCCGAGATGGGATTCATCCTGCTCACCTGGCAGCCGTTGGGCGCCAGCACCGCGCCGGTGCCGTCGAACGATTCCTTCGCCCTCGGCTCGATCCTCAGCGGCCGCTCCGGCACGCTCACCGGCAACAACCTGCGGGCCTCCAAGCAGACCGGCGAACCCGATCACGCCAGCACCGTGGGCGGGCGTTCCGTCTGGTATCGCTGGACTGCGCCGGAAGCTGGACTCGCCACGTTCGACACCTTCGACAGCAACTTCGACTCCGTGCTGGCCGTCTATTCGGGCACGACCGTCTCCGCGCTGACGGCGCTGGGCGACAACGACGATGTGGACCGCACGACCCGCCAGAGCCGCGTCACCGTGCCGGTCGTGGGCGGGCAGACCTATCGCGTGGCCGTGGATGGTTTCCGCACGGACTCCAGTTTCCAGCGCGCCGGTGACATCAAGGTGACGTGGGACTTTGAGCTCGGCGGCGGCAACGATGCCTTTGCTTCCGCCCAGGTCCTCAAGGGCCGCACCGGACGGGTGACCGGCGAAAACCGCGGCGCCACGAAGGAATCCGGCGAACCCCGTCACGCCGACGGCCGAGGCGGTGCCTCGATCTGGTTCAAGTGGACTGCGGAAGCGGATGGCGAAGCCACCTTCGACACCCTGGGCACGACCTTCGACACCCTGCTCGGCATCTACACCGGCGAATCGGTCGCGGCGCTCACGCTGATCGCCAAGGATGATGACATCGCCGCGTCCCGCGCCGTTTACACGAGCCGGGCCCGGTTTGTGGCGCGCGCGGGGCAGACAGTGTTCATCGCGGTGGACGGTTACCGCGACGAAGGCGCAGGTGCCGCGCCCGCGGAAACGGGCAGCATTGTGCTCAACTGGCGGCAGACGGTGGCCGCGGCTCTGACCCTGGTGAACCCGGCGTTTGGGCCGGCGGGCTTCTCCGTGACCGTCGGTGGCACTGCCGGGGAACTGGTCGTGCTGCAGCGGTCCACCACGCTGGCTGCGTGGCAGGATGTCGCGACCTCCACGCTCGGGCCGGACGGTGCCGGTGTGCTGGAGGATCCCGCCGCGCCGCAGGCGGGCGGCGCCTTTTACCGGATTGTGCGCCCGTGACCGGGGCGGGGCGGCCGCTACCGCGCCAGCGCCACCAGGTGCCGTTCGAGCCGTTCGGCCTCCACGCGGCGGCGCTTCTCCTTGTGGATCAGGTGCAGGTTGGCGAGGAGGCGCTGGAGGATGCGGCGCGGGGAGATCGGCGCGAGGTGCCGGTCGTCGTATTCCACGGCGAGGTTCACGAGGCGCTTCTTGCAGTCGATCCGCGTGAGCAGTTGGCCGCCGTGGAACGCGTCGATGTAGAACTCATCCGTAGGCGTCTGGAGCCGGCAGAGGAAGTGGCCCGGCATGCCGATGCCGACCACCGGCAATCCCAGCCGGCGGGCCACGAACATGTAGATCAGGCTGAGCGAAATCGGGATGCCGAGGCGCCGGTCCATCACCTCGTTGAGGTAGCTGTTGGCCGGGTTGTAATAGTCGCGCTCGTTGCCCCGGAAGCCGAGTTCGGTGAAGAGCACCGTGTTGATCGCCCGGAGCGCCGCCTCGCCGGAGAGGGAATCCCCCCGGTGTTCGCGGGCTGTGTTGGCCCATTCGTCCAGTTGGGCCTGAAAGGCGGCGACGCTGATCTCCGGATGGGCGGTCAGCGTGAAGCGCCACACCGCGTCCTCGAGGTCGAAGTGCTCGCCGTGGGTGAGGATGAACGCGGAGAACTGGGTGTCGAAGCGGCCGCCGTCGAACTCATGGAGCAGTTCCCGCACCCGCCGGCGGATGGCGGGGTCCGGGTGAACTCGGTTCCGGCGGAGAAAGCCAATGCCCGCCTCGCCGGCTTCCTCGAGCCGCTGACGGGCCAACCGCGAGACCGCGAGGTCGTCGTCGGCGAGCAGGGTGAGGAGCGCCCGAAGCTGGGCTTCGCTGAGCGAGCTTCCGTTGGCCGGGCCGGGCGCGTTCACGGCGCCGATGATTAGGAATCTCCGTTCCCGGTGGGAAGCCCCGGATTGTTTCCGGCGCAAGAAAGTCGGGCGCGGCCGGCTCGACTTGGACCGGCAAGGGCCTACCTTCGCCGCGTCAATGGACACGCTTAAGCTGACGCTGGGACATTCGCCCGATCCGGACGATGCCTTCATGTTCTACGGGCTCGCCAAGGGGCTCATTCCGACCCCCGGACTCGAGTTCGAGCACATCCTGCAGGACATCCAGACGCTGAACGAACGCGCCACCCGCGGCGAACTCGACATCTCGGCGATCAGCATCCACGCCTACGCCTACGTGGCCGACCAGTATGCGTTGCTGCCCAGCGGGGCGAGCATGGGCGACGGTTACGGCCCGATGCTGGTGGCGAAGCGGGCCTACAGCCGCGACGAAATCCGGAAGCTGCGCATCGCGGTTCCGGGCCGCATGACCAGCGCCTTCCTCGCCCTGCAACTGTGGCTGGGACGCCGGGCGGATGAGTTCGACTGCATTGTCGTGCCGTTCGACGAAATCTTTGCCGCGGTGAGGGCAGGCCGCGCGGACGTGGGCCTGATCATCCATGAGGGCCAGCTCACGTTCGCCAACGAGGGGCTGGTGGTCTGCGAGGATCTCGGCGTGTGGTGGGGCCGGGAGAACGGCGGCCTCCCGCTGCCGCTCGGCGGCAACGTGATCCACAAACGTCATGCGCCGGCCCTCCGCAAGCAGGTGAGCGACATCCTCACCGCCAGCATCCAGTTCAGCCTCGACCACCGCGCGGACGCGGTGGCGCATTCCATGCAATGGGCCCGCGACATGGGCCGGGACCTCGCTGACCGTTTCGTGGGCATGTATGTGAACCACTGGACGCTCGACTACGGCGATCGGGGCCGGACGAGCATTACGCGCTTCCTCGAACGCGGCCACGCGATGGGCATCGTGCCGTCGGTGTCCCGGCTCGAGTTCGTGGCCTGACGGCCATTGCCCCGGCGGGGAACCGTGCCTAGCCTTCCGCGGCTGCGTGCGCGCGGCCAGGCATGAAAAAGAAGCTCCTCTACGCCGGTCTGGTTACCCTGCTGGGCACCTATGTCTTCACGGGCGCGCAGCTTTACCGCGCCACGGCCGCTGATGCGAAGGACGATCCCTACGTCCAACTGGAGCTGTTCTCCCGCGTGCTGGAGCGGGTCCGCCGCGACTACGTGGACGGCGACAAGGTCACCTACAGCAACCTGATCTCCTCGGCGCTCAAGGGCATGCTCGATTCCTTGGACCCGCACAGCGAGTTCATGGTGCCGGTGAAATACAACGAGCTGAAGGAGGACACCCAGGGCAGCTTCAGCGGCGTCGGCCTGCAGGTGGGCGTGCGGGACGGCGGGCTGACGGTGGTGGCGCCGATGGAGGACACGCCGGCGTTCAAGGCGGGGATCCTCTCCGGCGACCAGATCGTGAAGATCGACGGCCAGTCCACCGAGCGTTTCTCGATGAACGACGCCGTGAGCCGGCTGCGGGGCGAGGAGGGCACCAAGGTCACCATCACCATCACGCGGGGCGGCGGCGACCCGCGCGACATCGAGCTCACCCGCGCGGAGATCAAGCTCTTCACCGCCAAGGACGTGAACAACCAGCGCGAGTTCCCCCTCGCCGACAACAAGGTCGGCTACATCCGCCTGACGCAGTTCGGCGAGAACACCGCGGACGAACTGGAGGACGGACTGAAGAAGCTCGAGGCGCAGGGCATGGAGGCGCTTGTGCTGGATCTGCGCGGCAATCCCGGCGGCCTGCTCGATCAGGCGGTGGCGGTGAGCGAGAAGTTCCTCAAGGCCGGCAAGCCGATCGTCTCCACCGAGGGCCGCGTGCCCGGCGGTGACCTGCAACGGCGCTCGTCTGGCGCCGGCAAGAAGCGCACCTCGCTGCCCATCGCGATCCTCGTGAACGGCGGCAGTGCGAGCGCCGCGGAGATCGTCACCGGAGCCCTGCAGGACCTGAAACGCGCGATGGTCGTCGGCGAGACCACCTTCGGCAAAGGCTCCGTGCAGAGCATCCTGCCGCTGCCCGACGGCTCGGCCCTCCGGCTCACCACGGCGAAATACTACACCCCGAGCCACCGCGTCATCCACGAGCACGGGATCAAGCCCGACATCATCGTGCCGCTCGACGAGGATGAAGAGGCCGCGATCCAGCTCCGGCGCCAGCCCGGCGGCGTGGCCTCGCTGGAAGACACCCTCAAGGCGTTTCCGGAAGACCGCCGGGAACGCCTGCGCGATCTCGTGACCAAAGGCCGCGATGCCCAGTTGGAGCGCGCCGTGGATTACCTGCGCGGGCAGAATCTATTTGGCAAACGTCAGGAGACCAAGGCCGGGGAAACCAATGCCCCCGCGCCGGCGCTGAACTGAAGGCGATGCGCACGCTGCTTCACGGATTCGCCCGGGTGTTCGCCTGGTTGGACGGATTGGAGTTCGCGCTGGTAGCGGGGCTGGCCCTGCTGACCGTTGTGTTGGGTCCGCTGGTGGTGGCCGGGATTGCGGGTTGGTCCGGACGGTGGGGCTCGGCCGTAGCCATTGGGGTGCCTTGGTTGGCCGTCCTTGGCCGGGCGGTTTGGGAAGTCGCCCGCGGCCGGGTGACGCCGGCCACTCTGCTGCTGGCCTTCCTATGGCTCATAGTCACGCTGATTCTGGGCAGTTTTCTCTCCTGACCTCACCGTGCTGCTCGCCCTCGAAACGTCCTGTGACGAAACCAGCGCCGCCGTCCTGCGCGACGGGGTGATCCTCGCCAACGTCGTCGCGTCGCAGGTCCGCCTGCATGCGGAATATGGCGGGGTGGTGCCCGAACTCGCCACCCGCGAACATCTGCGCAACCTCCTCCCCGTCGTGCAGGAGGCTTTGGCCCACGCCGGTGCGTCCATCGGCGACCTGACGGCCGTGGCGGCGACACGCGGACCCGGGTTGCCGGCGGCGTTGATGGCGGGATTTACGTCGGCCCAGGCCCTGGCGTTCGCCCGCGGGCTGCCGCTCTACGGCATCCACCATCACGAGGCCCACCTCTACTCGCCGTGGATTGGCGGTCAGCCACCGGCGGCGCAGTTCGATCAGTTCGAACCCAATGTGTCGCTCATCGTCAGCGGCGGCCACACGATGCTGGTCCACGTCCGCGCTGAGCTGGACCACACCGTGATAGGCGCCACGCTCGACGACGCGGCGGGCGAATGTTTCGACAAGGTGTCCAAGCTGCTGGGCCTGCCCTATCCCGGCGGCCCGCTGCTCGACCGGTTGGCCGCAGAAGGCGATCCCGCCGCCTTTGATTTTCCGCGTCCGCTGCTGGCCGAGCCGAACTTCGATTTCAGCTTCAGCGGCCTGAAGACAAGCGTGCGCTACTTTCTGGAAAAACATCCCGGCCTGGCGGACGACCCGAAGGCGCTCCGGGATCTGTGCGCCAGCGTCCAGGCGGCCATCGTCGAGGTGCTCGCGGCCAAAACGGTCCGGGCCGCGCGGCAACTGGGCGTGAAGTGCGTGACGGCGAGCGGCGGGGTCAGCTGCAACTCGGGGCTGCGGCGGGAACTGGAGGCGCGCTGTGCGAAACGTGGCCTGCGCCTGCGGGTCGCCGACAAGCGGCTGTGCACGGACAACGCCGCGATGATCGGCATCCTCGCGGAACGCCAGATCCGGGCTGGAAATGCTCCGACTCCGTTCGACGAGGAAACGAAGCCGGGCTGGAGTCTGGAACGCTGAGCTTGTTCCGGAGCCGGCCGTTCAGCCGGCGGACTGGGTGGCGCGGATCGCGGCGAGTTCGTCCCCGCCGAGCAGGCGGTCCAAATCCAGCAGCGTGGTGACCTGGCCCTTGGACTTGGCCATGCCCAGCAGGTGTTCAGTGGCGCAGGCCACGCCGAACCGCGGCGGTTCCTGGACTTCGTCCGCCGTGACATTCAGGACTTCGTCCACGGCGTCCACCCGCAATCCCATCGTGAGCGGCGGCTGGGTGCCGCCGAGTTCCACCACGATGATGCAGGCCAGGTCGAGCGAGGGGGCCGGTTCCATTCCGAACCGCTGGCGGAGATCCGCGACCGGGATGATCCGGCCGCGCAGGTTGATGACGCCCAGCATGTAGGCGGGCATTCCCGGCGTGGGCGTGAAGGCGGTCGGCCGGATGATCTCGCGCACGCGCAGCACGCTCACGCCGTAACGCCCGCTGCCGAGCCGGAACGTGAGATACTTTCCCGCCAGACCCGCTGCCGGGTCCGGACGATTTGACTGCAATGCGGCCATGCTGACGGCTCCCCTGCCAAAATCCGAAAAGCCCGGGCTGTGCGTTCCGGGAGAGCCCGCGCTCCGCGGAGTGGGTGGCGATCACTCACACCGCTGCGCGGCCTGCTCGCCGTGTGGGACACCGCCCGGGCAAGCGGCCAACGATCCCCTCGTCAGCCGTCACCGGTGAAATCGGCGGTGGGGCGGGAAGCTTGAGCGCTGGCGGCGAAAATCAGTTCCCGGACCGCTCCGCCGGCGTCGGCGAAGCCCGATTTCACCAAAGAAAACCGCCGGTCGGGTTTCCCCGGCCGGCGGCCGCTTTTAACAGGGCAAACGAACCACTCGTCTTCCCAAATTGTCATACCATTCCCCGAAGACTTCCGGCAACTACGGTGGGCGGGTTGCCCTGCAACCCGCCGCGGTTTCCGGGGAAACCGCCCACCGTCTATACCGGTTATCTCCCGGAAATAGTATCAGTCCCTGACCGTCACTCGGACAGGATCGCGTCCCAGCGATAACCAAGCACCCAGTCCACCAGCACCTCGCGGTCGGCCGGAGGGACCTTCGCGCCCAAGGGCGGCATGGGCACGATGCCCCACTTGCCGGTGCCGCCCTTCTCGATCTGGGTGATGAGCGTCGCGCGGGCGCCGGGGTCATCCTTGTATCTGGCCGCCACGTCGCGATACGAGGGGCCGACGGCCTTGATGTCGGGGTTGTGGCAGGAGATACAGGTATGCTTGGTTGCCAGGGCGAGGTTGGCCTTGTTGCTCACCGACAGGAACCGGGCTGCCAGCAGGCGCCACTCCCCCTCCATCTTGAAGGGCACGCCGAAAACATTCTGCGGTCCCGCCGGCACATCGCGCTCCTTCAGGGTGGAAGGAAGCTGGAGCGTGACTTTGCCGCCGGCGCCGGTGACCTGGACCTTGCCCGAGCCATCGAACTTGCCGGCCGGGAACGTGACGTTGGTCAGCTGCACGTAGCGTCCCGCGAGGCTGCTGGCGTCCTGGAAGAATTCCGCCCCGCGCGGTTCGGCCGCACCGAACGCCTTGTTGGTGCCGCTGACGCTGACCGAACCTTCCTTGACCTTGAGCGTCGCGAAGCCGAGCGGGCCGTCACCCAGCGTGCCCGTCAGGCTGAGTTCATTGCGGACGACGATCTTCGGTCCGTCGGCCTTGCTGACGAGCAGCGGAACGCCGGTGCCGCCGGTGGGCTGCACGAAGGCCAGCACCTGGCCGTCGGGCAGCGTGGCGCGGGCGCTGATGATGCCGCTGATCGGATACGCTGTGGCCGTGTCCTTGGCCTTTCCCGTCGCCGGGTCGATCTGCTTGAGCACGTCCTCGATCGCGGCGCCGAAGACGGCTCCCCCGAACGAAACGACCGCCACCGAACCGACGCACCATTTCCGCCATTTTGACCGCACGTTCATCATAAGGCGGCGAACTTGTGGCCGGAGAACCGGTCCGGGGCAAACTTCCGGGGTGCGGCAAATCGCCGCCCCCGGCCGGGCAGCGTGGACCGACGTTGGCCCGTGGCGAAGACCGGTTCAGGTCGGGCGCCGGCTAGCTCCGGCCGATCAGCGGATCGCTGAAGCCCGATCCGGGCCCTTCCGCGTGGCCGGCGTAGCGACGGAAGTAGCTGGCCTCGCCCTGGATCTTCACCGCGAAGTCATACCAGCCCTGTGAGTCCCGGAGTTCGAGCGTGAGCTGCTTCGGCTCACCGCCGGCAGGGACGGTGATCTCCAGCGCGGGCCGTCCGTAGCTGAGATCTTCGAGCGTGAGGAGGACCGGCTGGGAATCGCGATTGATCAACGTCAAGTGGGCGCAAACGGGCCGGGAAACATAGAGCTGGTGCTGCGCGAAACCGATCTCCAGTGCCCGGTCGGCACTCGTTCCGCGGAACTCCCGGTAGAACCCGTTCGGCCCATGGACCCGCAGGTGGTAGTTGCCTCCGTAGAAATGGGCGAGCTGCCAGGAATCGGAAAAGGTGTCGCCGGCCTTCACGGCATAGGCCCACGTTTGTCCTGATTTGTAGGGGGAATCGGTGGCGCCCGCGCTCCGGGTCTTGCCCGGTGCGTAAACGTGGAACGGCGCGCCGACGGCGCCGCGCGCCTGAAAGCGGATCTCGAACGCACTGCGGTCCGCACTCAACTGCCCGTCCACGATCAGGTCGTAGGGCAGATCGCACGCCGGCCGTTGGCCCGGTTCCTGGCGGGGCAGCCAAGGGGCTTTGCGGGGTGAGGTTCGGGCCAGTTCCACGTCTTGCGCCGACAGCTTCCGGAAACCATCGGGCACCTGGCGGAACTGAGCCTTATGGATCGACCCGAGGAACGGATCGCGTTGGACGGGCTGGGGCAGTTCCAGCTTCTCGCCGTGATACGGCCGGAACACCGAACTGAGATCGCCGCAAACCGTGCGGCGCCAGGCGCTGATGTTCGGCTCGCGGATGGATTTGCCGGTCCGGTGACTGAGCAGGCGCTCCAGCAACTGGAGGATCGAGGTGTGGTCGCAGACCTGCGAGTTGACGTAGCCTCCGCGGCTCCACGGCGAGGCGATGACCAATGGCACGCGGAAACCGAGGCCGATCGGGCCGGAGCGTTTGGCGGAGCCGGGATGCGACTTCTGCCGTTCGTCTTCCTGGGCCAGGCGCACCCACTCGGGCGAAGGATCAATTCCTGCGGAGACCTTTCCGGCGCCGGCCGCGTCCGGATTCGGTGGCACGAATGGCGGGATGTGGTCGAAGTAACCGTCGTTCTCGTCGTAGCAGAGGATGAAGATCGTCTTGCGCCAGACCTCAGGATTCTTCGTCAGGATGTCGAGGCACTCGGACAGATACCACGCGCCATACCAGGGCGCGCCGGGGTGGTCCGAGAAGTTCTCCGGCGCCACGATCCACGAGACGGTGGGCAGCTTGCCGGTGCGCACGTCCTCGCGGAACTGGTGCAGGGTGTCGCCCTTGGGCACCTGCATCCGCCGTTCGGTGTCGCCGTCGCGGTAGGTCAGCGTCGTCAGCCGGCGGTAGTCGGGATCGCCGGCGTTGGTGGTGAAGGCGCGTTCGTGCAGGGCGCGCTCGGAGGTGGACAGCCTGTTCCACGCCTCATCCGTGTAGGTCGCGCGCTCCTCGCGCACGGACGCCAGCTCGGCCCGAGAGGCGGCGAGCTTTTTGTCGCGGGCGGGCGAGGCGGCTTCCGCCTCCAGTTGGGCGATTTCGCCGGGCAACGCCGCATCGCGTTCCGCGATGAACTTCCGGTGGGCCGCGCCAAACCGCACCCGGAACTGGCTGAACCACTCGATGGGATTGTCCGTGAAGTTCGCCAGCCACGCATCCGCCTCGCCGCGCAGGCCGGAGGCCAGCGAAATCTCGTTCTGGTAGATGCGCCACGGGATGCCGGCTTGCTGGAGCCGTTCCGGGAAAGTCGTCCAGTGCGCCTCGTCGTCATAGTCCACGTCCTCGTTGCGGACATTGGCCTTCACGTGGATGTCGGGCTTTTCTCGGATTGTGCCGGTCCAGAGGTGGAGCCGGTTCGGCGTCGTGCCGGTGAGCGAGGAGCAGAAGTTCTGGTCGCAGACCGTGAAGGCGTCGGCCAGCGCGTAGTAGAAGGGGAGGTCCCGGCGGTCGTAGTAGCCGAGTGTGAGCGGCAGCGCGGCGTAGTTGCGGTTGCCGGATCGCTTGGCGTCGAGCCAGCCGTCGTGCCGGCCGCCGTTGAACGCATCGATCTGGTCCACCCAGGAATGCGGCAGGGAACTCATCCAGGTGGCCTTGGTGTCCCGGATATTGAGCCGGAAGGGCGCGTAGGTTTCGCCGGCCCGGTTGCTCTGGAGCCACACCGGATTGCCGTCCGGCAACGTGACCGCCCGCGGATCGTCGAAGCCCCGCACGCCGCGCAGGGCGCCGTAGCAATGGTCGAACGAGCGGTTCTCCTGCATCAGGATGACCACATGCTCCGCGTCCAGCCAGGTGCTGCCGGGAGCGGGATCAATGGCCAGCGCCTGCTGGATGGAGGGGAAGCTGCCGGCCAGGCCGCCGCCGGCGGCGAGCAGTGCGGCTTTCTTCAGGAAGTCACGTCGGGAATCCATGGCGATGCGTTCGAGCAGCACCCGGACGCGGGCGCCGCCGACAAACTTCAAACCACCGGGACCGGATTGGCCAGCGAGCACTGTCGACGTCGCCGAAATGTCACGCCAGCGCTGCGGAATTCCGGGCGGCTTCCCCCGAATGAGGCTCCCGAAACGTTCAGCGACGGAGCCGCCGCGCGACCCCAAAAAGCACGCAGGCGCCGGCCGCCATCCAGGCGTAGGCGGCAGGCTCGGGCACGGCGGTGGTGCCGGTGAAGGTGAAGTTGCCCATGTCCTTGCCCTGATCTGCCGGCGTGGCGAACAGGAAATTCGCGACCTCCCACGAAACGCCCAGGTCGCCGGAGATGGTGAGCGTGTTGCCGGTGTGGTTGGCGGTCACGTTCAGCAGGTCAAAGGCGACGCCGGCCGGCGCGATGTTTCCCTTCAGCGCCCAACCCGATCCGCCCACCAGTTGCCGTGACACGTCGTAGCTGAGCGTGAAGTCGCCGAAGAGCAGGCTGCCGCCGCCGAGCAGCGGATTCACGGCCCAACGGGTCACCCCGCCGAGGCCGATGGCGCCGGCGTGACCGGTCAGGTTGCCGGGGTTGAAGCTGAAGTCGGTTGGTTGGGTTGTGCGCCCGCTCAGGTTACTGACGCTGGGGCCATTCATGTCGAACGAAATCCCGGTGTAAGCCGGATTGGCGGTCACTTCGTCACCGAGGATCTGCGCCCCGGTCCGGGCGTTGGCGGCGTTCTGGTCGAAGACTTCATCCAGGGTGAGCGCCTCGAAACCCGGCGAATTCAACCCGCCCGCCACCGTGGCCCAAGCTGCCGGATCAAAGTCAAACATGCCGACTCCGGAGACGAGGGTGTCGGCCTGAAGCGACGCGGTGGCGAACAGCGAAAGGGCGGTGAACTGGGCAAGTGTGCTGGATTTCATGGCGAAGGCAGATGGCAGGGAAACGGAACGCGACGATGGGGCGGAAGCGGGTGAGGCGGCTCAAGTCCGATCCGGTCGGACAGGTGCGGCAAATTGCCGCACCTGATTTCCGACGGGCATCCCCATGCTGCGCCCCGGTGCATCACTTCCGAATCTTCTTCTGCCTGCTGCTGGCGGCCACCTGCGGCTTGCGTTCCGGCGCGGCGGAACTGGTTTCCGGCGCCGCGGTGATCGACTACGACGAGGCGGCGTGGAATGCGCTCGCGGCGGCCACCGGCCAGCCTCAGCCGGTGCTCCGGTTGGACGCAGTCTTCAACCAAGCCGAGGCCGCGGCGGCGACCTATGACGAACTGCTGCGCGCGCCGAAGCCGGGCGCTTCCTACCTGGGACAGACCTACGCGATGAACGGCGGGACCGTGACCAATCTCCCGCAGCGCACCGCCCAGCCGACCACATTTGCGTGGCCGCCCGGCAACCTCCCGGGCCACACTGGGGTCATCGGTCTGGGCGGCGCGGCGCGGTTCGCCGTCAGCGGCGGCGGCGTTCTGCTGTATGGCGACTTCACGCTGCTCTACAGTTCCGCCCGGCTGGCCCGGGGCGGTTCCGGCTGGTTTCTCCGGGGCAACATTCCGCCCGCGGCCGCCGCGTTTGACCTGCTGAATCCGGTCCTCACCGAAACCGCCACCGGCTTCACGCTCGCGGGCGATCTCGGAGTTTCGTTCGAGGTCGCCAACTTCCTCTACGCCACGCCGGCTGACACCCTGCGTGTCGTCGGACGCTTTCAGTTCACCGGCTCCAGCGTGGTCCAGGCAACGGAACCGCCGGTGCTTGAACTCGGCGGGTGGACTGCGGACACGCTGCAAGTGGCGGGCAAAGGAGGCACACCGAACGGCGACTTCACCGTGCAGGCCACGCCGACTCTGGGTGCCGGCGGCCCGGAATGGTCCGCCGTGGTGACCGGTCGGTTCGATGCCGAGGGCCGGTTCAGCCTGAACGTGTCCAACTCAGTCGGCACCGCGGAACGCTGGTTCCGGATCATCATCCCGTGACACGTCGCACCGGCCAACGAGACGCGGCGGTGCGGGCGTTCACCCTGCTCGAACTGCTCGTTGTCATCGGCATCATTGCGCTGCTGGCGGGCCTGCTGCTGCCGGCGCTGGCCGGTGCCCGCCGCCGTGCCCAGCGGGTCGCCTGTCTCAACAACCTCCGTCAGTTCACCACGGCCGATCTGATGTATGTGGGTGACTTCCGCGAGCTGCCCGCGCCGCATCCGTTCGTGCCGAGCAGCCTGTCAGTGGAACGGCTCGTGGGCATCGCGACCCAGCTCGGGCTCACGGTTCCCGCGGGCGCGGCCGGGATCTGGCCCAAACGCGCGCAGCAACCCAAGTGGATCAACTGCCCGTTCGCGACGGCGTCGGGCCTGGCCGAAGGCATCGCGCTCGGCGGCGGTCTCTACACCGGCTACGCCTACTTTGGCGGCGTGGAGGATTCCGCGATGATCACCAACGGCGTGGCGACGGTCGTGCACCCCGGTCACGCCGCGGACCGCCGCAACACGCGCCGGGGCGTGCTGTGGACGGATGTGCTCGATGAATTCGCGATGGACGACCCGCGGCGCTTCGAATTCTTCCACCAGCGGACACGAACCCGGCCGCCGGACTTCCGTTTCACGGCGGAACAGCTCGACGGCATCCACCGCGCCTGGTCCGACGGCTCGGTGGAATGGGTTCCCGGAAAGAGCCTTCGCCTCACCGGCCCCGACAGCCCCGACTGCCGCCTGCAACATCTCCTCGGCAACTACTACTTCTGAACCCGCCTCATCCCATGCCCGTCTCCGAACTCAACCGCCGCGAACTGCTCCGCCTCCTCGCCTTCGCCTCCGCTGCGGCGGCCACTGCCCCGACCTCGTTGCGGGCAGCCGAAGCCACGCCGGCCGCGCCCGCGAGCGTTCACCGCCACCAGCCGCAACTCCGCATGGGCTCCGAGAAGATCGTCATCCTGGTCTATCCCGAGTTCACCGCCCTCGATGCCCTCGGCCCGCATTATCCGCTCTCCGGCATGATGGGCGCCACGGTGCGGTTCGTGGCCAAGACCCTCGCCCCGGTTCCGTGCGAAGGCGCGGCCCAGGGCGGCTTCTGCGTGCGGCCGCACCACACGTTCGCCGACTGTCCGGCCGACCTCGACCTGCTGCTCGTGCCCGGCGGGCTCAAGGGCACGCTCGACGCCCTGGCCGACGGGGAAACGATGCGCTTCATCGCGACGGCCGGCGCACGGGCGAAACGCGTCGGCAGCGTGTGCACCGGCTCGCTGCTGCTCGGGGCCGCGGGCCTGCTCAAGGGACGCAAGGCCACCAGCCATTGGCAGACGCTCGAACTGCTCCGGGAAACCGGCGCGGTTCCCGTCGCGGAACGGCTGGTGTTCGACGGCGACGACCGGGTGACCGCCGCCGGGGTGAGCGCGGGACTCGACCTCGGCTTTGAGCTGCTGCGGCGTTACCGCGGCGACTTCTACGCGCAGGGCATGCAGTTGCTTGGCGAATACGATCCGCAGCCTCCGTTCCCCAAGGGCGGCAATCCGCGCACCGCCGACCCGGCCGTCGTGGCGATGCTCAACCAGATGCACGTCCCCGTGGTCGAGCAGTTCCGCGGCGCGGTGCAAGCCGCGCAGAAGCCGGCCACTCGGAAACGATAACTTCCGTCACCTGCTCGGCGGGAACTTGCCGAGCTTGCGCTGGAGGGTGCGCCGGTCGAGACCGAGGAGGCGGGCGGTCTGCGAGATGTTGCCGCCGCAGTCGGTGAGCACGCGCTGGATGTGTTCCCATTCCACGCGGTCGAGCGAGGGCGTTTCCGCGGGCACCTCCTTGGGGTTGTCCCGGGCCAGCCGTTCGCCGCGCAGGGCCGCGAGGATCTGGTCCGGATCGGCCGGCTTCGTGAGGTAGTCCCGTGCGCCGAGCCGCACCGCTTCGAGCGCGGTGGCGATGCTGCCGAAGCCGGTCAGCACGATGATCGGCAGCTCCGGTTGGGCGGCGTGCAGCTCCCGGACCGCAGTGAGGCCGTCGCCGTCGTCGAGGCGCAGATCCACGATGGCGCCGTCAAGGCGCGTGCCGATCCACGCGGCGCGTGCCTCGCTCAGCCCGGGCACGGCGACGACCCGGACCTCGCGGGCGGTGAGGGCTCGGGCGAGGCGTTCGCGGAAGGCATCGTCGTCCTCCAGCAGCAGGCAGGTGGCTCCGGGATTCATGGGAAATGAAGGGCGAATTCAGCGCCGACCTGTCCGGCGGAATCGGCGTCATCCGCGGAATCGGCGGAGGTTTCAGCACATCGGAAGTTCATCGTCTCGGGGTGGGAACCGGCAGGATGAGGGTGGCGGTGGTGCCGCCGGGGCTGGTGGAGGTCAGGCGAAAATCCCCGCCCAAGCGCTCCGCCAGCAACCGGACCAGGAACAGTCCCAGGCCGGTTCCCCGTCCCGGCGGCTTGGTTGTGAAAAACGGTTCGCCGGCGTGGACCCGGGCCTCGGCGGAAAGCCCTTCGCCCCGGTCGCTTACCTGCACGCGGATGCCGCCGGCCTCGCGGCCCAGGCGGCAGGTCACCACGGTGTCCGCGGGGCTGGCGTCGAAGGCGTTCTTCACCAGTGATACCATGGCCTGGAGGAAGGCCAGCGGGGGCACCACGAGCGGGGGCAGGTCGCGCGCGATGTCGAATTCGAGCCGGTGCGGAAACCGTTCCCGGAGCGTGGCGATGAGCTCGGCCGGCGGCAGTTCGCGCGGCGCATCGCCGGAGTGTGACTCGAGCCGGTCGAGAATCATCCGGCAGCGGGCAGCCTCCTCGCGGATCAGTTCCGCGTCATCGGCCAGTTCCGGCTGGTCGGGCAGTTGCCGGGCGGCGCGGGCCACTTCGCCGGCGGCGATGGCGATGGTGCCCAACGGCGTGCCCAGTTCATGGGCGGCTCCGGCGGCGAGGGTAGCGAGGGCGACGAAGCGCTCGTGTCGGGCGGCGGTGCCTCGGGCTTCGGCCAGTTCGGCCTCGCGCCGGCGCAGGGCCTGTTGCAGCCGGGCGGCGAAAACCACGATGGCGAGCGTCGTGAGCACAAACGCCGTCAGCATGCCCCGCAGGTGCAGGTGCAACGGCAGGTCCGGGCCGATGCCGCACACGGGATCCGCCGGTGCGGGCAGCCAGCCCTGCCCGAGGAACAGCAGGCCGAAACCGGCGCAGCACAGCCCCGCGACCAGCGCGGTCCACCGGGGTGGCAGCGCGACGGCGGCGAGCGCCACGTGGGCAAGGTAAAAGGCGCTGAAGGGGTTGTGCGTGCCCCCGGTGAAGTGCAGCAGCGCGGTGAGCTGCAGGACGTCGAAGGCGAGGCACGCGGCGATGGCGCCGGGCGTCTCGCCCCGGCCCGCGGGCACGCGGTGCAGGGCGAGATTGGTCAGGGCGGTGACCCCGATGCAGGCAAACACGGGCGCCAGCGGCAGGCGCAATTGCAGGCCGAAGACAACCCACAGCACCGTGACGGTCTGTCCGGCCACGGCGGTCCACCGCAGCAGCCGCAACCACGGCAGCGTGAAGACCGGATGGTCCGCGGCCGCCGGCGGGGAGCGGTTCATGGCTTCGCCGCCGCCTCGATCACGGCGTCGGCGAGCTGTTCCGGGGTCCAGTCGTTGCTGTCGAACTGCCGGTGGATGCGCCCCTGCGGATCCACGACGACGGTGCGCAGATTGTGCGAGATGCTGCCGCCCTCGCGGACGAGCTTGAGGTCCACCTGCGGCGCGAGCGTGGCGATGACGTTGGTGGTCAGCACACCGAACAGCCAGCGGTCGTCGTTCCCGTGGCGGTGTGGCTTCGCATAGCGGCGCAGCACCGCCGGGGAATCGAATTCGGGATCAAACGACAGCGAGAGGAGCTGCCAGTTGGCCGGGCCGTTGGTGCGGGCCAGCAGGAGGCTGCGCGCGCGGGCGAAATGCTTCGACATGCGCGGGCAGAAATCCGGCAGCGGACACCGGGTGAAGATGAAGGTGAACGCCACTGCCCGGCCGCGGAACTCCGAGAGGGAAACCGAGCGGCCGTCTTCCGCCAGCAGCGTGAACTCGGGCAGCACGTCGCCCGGCTTCAGTTCCTTCGCGGAATTGCCGGCCACGGTGCGCGGCGCCGGGGCGTCGGAGTGGCCGACCTTCTTCAGCCCATCGATCCAGTGGTCGTCCTCGGTGGCGTGCAGTTGGAAGGTGACTTCGTCGCCTTCGGCCAGGCCCCGGAGCTCGTTGGTGTCGCGGACGGTCAGCGTCATCGTCATCTTCGGCATGTAGCCGGGGATCTCCTCATGCCGGATCACCACGCTGCCGCCTTCGGTCGGAAACTCGCGGATGACGCCGCGGGCGGGGAAAGATTTGGTGCCGGGTGCGGCCGGTGTGGCGTCGCGACAGCCCGTCCACAACAACGTGAGGAAACCGAGGAGCAGCATCCACGCACGCCGGTTCTGAGATTTCCGTTGCAGAGGGTGGAATTCTGGAGCGGCGGCTTTCGAGCCGCTGCCTGCGGGCGGCTGGAAAGCCGTGGCTCCGGCGCCGGGTCGACTGTGAAACGAGAAGTTCATCGGAGTTCCTCCTTCCGCAGCCGGTCAAGGAAGGCGAGGACCGCGGCGGGCGTGTTGGTGTTGAGACCGTCGAAATAGGCGCGGACATCCCCGCGCCGGTCCACGACGGCGAGCCGTTCCATGTGCGCGAAATCGCCCGGCATGGCCGCCTCGCCGGCAATCGTCTCCCGCACCAGAAAGCTGGTCTCGATCAGCGGCAGCACGGCGTCCTTGGGGCCGGTCAGGAATAGCCAGCGGTTCGTGTCCGCGCCGAACTTCGCCGCAAAGCGGTTCAGGACGTCCGGCGTGTCGGTGCGCGGGTCCACCGTGAGGGAGACCAGTTGCACGTCATTGCTGGCGGCGAGCTGGTGCTGCAGCGCGGCCATCTGCCGGCTCACGCGCAGGCAGGTGGTCCCGCAGCTGGTGAACACAAAGCTGACGATCGCGAAGCGGTTGCGCAGTTCCGCCTCCGTGACCGTCCGGCCGGTGCGGTCGGTCAGGCGGAAGCGGGCCAGGGAACGCTCGCGGTCGGGACGGATGAAATCCTCCGGCACGCGTCCACGGGACAGGAAGCCCGCCGCCAGCGCACCGGCCACCAGCAGCAGTCCGACCGCGCTGATGGCCACCCGCAACCACGGCGAGCCCAGCGGCTCGCTGCCGGTTGCGGAGCGCATGTGCGCTGACCCCGCGGGCCTCACGGCGCCTTGGTGACCTTCGCGCTGTAACCGGCTTCCTTGATGACGCCGATGAGCTGCTTCGGAGTCACGGAGTTCGTGTCATAGGCGACCATCGCCAGCTTGTTGGTGAACGACACGGTCGCGTCGGCCACGCCCGCGGTCTGGCGCAGTTCGGAACGGATGCCGCCCGCGCAGCCATTGCAATGCATGCCGGAGATCTTGAACCAGTTCGTCTGGTTGGCGATGGCGGGGGCGGCGGACTTTTCGGCGGCGACCGCCGGCAGGGCGGCGGCCAGGAACAGGACGATCAGTGATTTCATGTGAGTGACGAAGGTTGAAGGGGCGTCCGGCGGAATCACCGGACGCCCCATGGATTGAGATGTTACTGGAGCCGCAGGAACAGCGAGTCCTCGTGGAAGTGGATGTGCGCCTCGACCTCATCGCCTTCCGGCACAAGTTCGGCTTCGATCGGGGTCCACGGACCGTCGAGCGATTCCGCATGGAACAGGGTCACGCCGGTGGCGCTGGCCGGCCACTTGGCGTGGAAATGCCCTTCGTCGGCCATGGTGAAGTCCAGCGGCGGCGCGTCGGTGATCGGTGCCCGCGTGGTGAACGTCGCGGCGTAGCCCTGTCGGCCCTCGGCGAGAGTGACGGGCGAGTTGCCGCCGAGGTTCACCGTGTATTTGCCGGCCGGCAGGATCCAGGTCCGGGTCGCGGTGTGAGCGGTCGAATTGTCGAGGTGGTCGAGGTAGGTGACGTCCTCGGCCCACACGATGTTGCCGCGGTTGTTGAACGTGTGGTCCTGGTCCAGGCCGCCGAAACCGGCATCGGTGTCCCAGCCACGATAGAGCGTGAAGCTCGGGAACAGATTGGTGCCGGCCAGACGGGCGGCGTTATCGGCTGCAGGCCAGGGGACGCCTTCGGCACTGCTCAGCGTCAGGGTGAAGACGGCGTTCTCGGTCAGCTCCAGTTGGACGAACTTGGAGGTATGGGTCCAGCCCTTGGCCGTGGCCGGGAAACTGTCCTCATCCCAGCTCCACGCGCCGACATGGTCGGGCGGGGCCACGGCGGAGCCGGTGGCGCCGAGCTGAACCTTCAGGCCGTAGGGAATGCCGATTTCGGAGAACGCGACCGGGCTGACGAAACCACCGGCAATCGCGCCGGGAGCCGGCGTGGTCGTGAACGTGGCGCTGTAACCCTGGCGACCTTCCGCGAGGGTAACCGGCGAGTTGCCGCCGAGGTTCACCGTGTATTTGCCGGCCGGCAGGATCCAAGTCCGGGTGGCGGTGTGGGCCGTGGCGTTGTCGAGGTGGTCGAGATAGGTAACATCCTCGGCCCAGGCGATGTTGCCGCGGTTGTTGAACGTGTGGTCTTGATCGAGCGTGGTGCCGTCGGCGTTGGTAGTCACGCCGGCATCGGTGTCCCAGCCACGATAGAGCGTGAAGCTTGGGAACAGATTGGTGCCGGCCAGACGGGCGGCATTGTCCGTGGCAGGCCAGGGCACGCCTTCGGCACTGCTGAGCGTCAGCGTGAACGCCGCCGCTTCGGTGAGTTCGACCTGGACGAACTTGGAGGTGTGGGTCCAGCCCTTGGCCGTGGCCGGGAAGCTGTCCTCATCCCAGCTCCACGCACCGACATGGTCGGGCGGGGCCACGGCGGAATCATTGGCATTGAGGGTGACGGCCAATCCGTAAGGGATGCCGATTTCGGAGAACTCGACGGTGTTCACCGTCGCGGCGTTGGCCGCGGCCAGCAGGCCGAGCGCGCCCGCCAGTGCCGTCAGTGTGTGTTGCAGTTTCATGGACTTGGATATGTGACAGTGAGGGGAAAGCGGTTCACCAAGTGCGCCGCAGCCGGAACAGCCGGGTGATGGCGGAGCCGGTGTCGGCCGTGACCTCCAGCCGACCCGCGCGAGGCGTCGGCGGCTGACCCAGGACCGGGGCAAAGGCATCCGGGGCTGCGGCCGCCTCCAGCACCCAGCCCGGCGTCGCAGGCCATGACAGTGTCAGCGCCTCGGCGGTGCGGATGGCGCTCAACGCGGGCGCGGCGAGCGCGGAATCACCCACGCCATCCCCGTCCCGGTCGTCGGCATGGCGACCGCCGTGTCCGGGGGGCACGGCGAGGAAGTTCAGCACATCGTCCGGAGCCAGCCCCGCGAGCAACTGTTCCCGGGAAAACTCCGCGCCGGTGGCCGCCTCGCGGAACCCGGTGCCGCCGGCCGCCAGTTGGAACCAGCGCGGTTCGCCGGCCAGCCGGGCGGAGACGGCGACGTCGCACGCGTTCGACCTGCCCGCCTGGATTTCCAAGGTGGCGAGTTCGGCGAGCAGTTGCGGGTCGCCGGCGTTGGCCGCCGTGACCGTGCGGGCCCAGCCGGTGGCCGGCACCGTGCCGGTATCGAAACACAGGACGAACGCTGACACGTCGGCAAAGCCGGTTCCGTTCAGCAGGTCCAGCTCGTAGAAATGCACGGTGGGCAGCGACTGGCGTCCCCCCGTGCCGTCGTGCAGCAGGCCGAAACCGGTCACGTTGGTGGCGCCGGGACGGGTGTCGAGCAGCGCCCGCTGGTGCACGAGGCCAAGCGCCGGGGTCTTGAGGGACTGGAGGCCGCCGAAGTTGCGCCGGTCATCCACGTTGTTGTCGGAGCCGGTGGGGAAGACGTGGCAAACCGCGCAGTGGTTGATGTGAAGCGAATAGAGCTGGCGTCCCCGGGTCGGATTGCCGCCGTTGAAGGTCGCGGGCAGGCCGTTGTCGAGCGGGCGGTTGGGGTTCGGATGGTTCCGGACGGAGAACACGTAGTCAGCGAGGCTGGCCATGTCTTCGGCCGACTGGAGTTCGCCGCCCATCAGGTTGCGGAAGGTCGGGTTGAAGTCGGCCAACGTCGGCTTGTCCCCGCGCCAGTGCAGCAGGTTGGTGGGCGACAGCCCCCGCAGCGTCTGCGTGGTCATCGGCCCCTTCATCGGATGCATCACGCGCTCCTGCGGCGTGGTGTCATGCACGGAAAGGTCCGCGCCAATGACGGTGACCAGCGCCCCTGCGGGATCGCCGAGATCCCACGCCAGCCCGTCGCGGTCGCCGTCGATATGGCAGGTGCCGCACGAGGCGGTGCCGTTGCCGGAAAGCCGGGCGTCGAACAGGAAACCGCGGCCGGCTTTCACGCCCGCGGGCATGGGGTCGAAGCTGCCCATCGCCACCTCCGCGAGGACCGCGCCGGTTTCGGTCGCCACCACGCTGACGGTGTTGGCCAGCTTGTTGAGCACGAACAGCCGACCGGCCGCCTCGTTCAGTGCGAGGCCGCGCGGTCCGCGCATCGTCCGGGTGCCGCCGTCTCTCCGCACGTCCACCCGGGTCAGCACCTCCCCGGTGCGGGCGTCCACGCGGGCCACGCGGTCCGAGGCGAAAGCCGCGACCCAAAGGGTGTTGCCGTCGCCCGCAAAGGTCAGCGCCATCGGTTGGGCCAGCGCCGTGGCGAGCGCCGCAGGGTTGGGCAGGACCGAGTAATCGAGGCCCGGATTCAGGTCGAAGGGCGTGACGGCATCGGTGGCGAGATTTAGCCGGGTCACCCGGTTGTCGGCGAAGTGGCCCTTCAGGTTCGGCTCGAACCGGATAAGGTTCCGCGCCTCCGTGTTGACCACCCAGACTTCGTCCGTGCCCGGCCGGACCGCGAGATCGAAGAGACAGGTGCCGGCATCCGAGCGAAATCCGAGCACCCGCTGTTCGGCGACCGAGATGACCGCGACATCATGGTCCAGGACCCGGTAAGCGATGCGGGGATCGTCGGCCGGCACGATCAGCGCGGTGGCCGGCGCGGGGGGGAGATCGGGGTTCAGCGGCGCCGGCGGCGGGGGCGCGGTCGTGGCTGGTAGCACGGTGGTGCGGTTGCCCGAAAACTGAAACGCGACCAAGACTCGCTCACCCGTGGCGTCGGTGGCGAGGGCGCGCGGCAGGTTGCCCCGGAGGGGAATGGTGCCGAGGTCCGCCCGGGTCGCGGCGTCGAAGACCCGGAGCTGTGAATTGCGGGCGCAACTCACAAAGGCCTTGCCGCCGGCGAAGACCACGTCGGCCGGTTCGTCGGGACACGGCAGCGTGGCGATCACCTGGCGCTGCGGGAGCGAAACGACGGACACGCAGTCGGAGAGTTCACTGACCACCCACGCCTCGTCGGCCGTGCGCGCCCGCACCGAAACGGGTTCCATTCCGACCCGGATCTCGGCCAGCAGCACAGGCTGGTTCGCGGCCGTGCCGCTGACATCGAAGACCGACAGCCGGGCATCGGGGGAGTTCAGGGCCAGCAGCGTCCGGCCATCCGCGGTGAGCGCCAGCGGATGCGTGTGCCGGGCCTCGAAATGGGTGAACGCCTCGGCGGCCCGGGTCCCGGCGAGTTGCAACAGCAGGGCGAGCCCGCACCACAATCGGAGGCAGGCGGCGCATAGCGCTGGCAGGGCGGTTCGCTTCAAAGTCTCCACGTTAGTTCCCAGAATCCCGACGACCGCTGCGGCAAATTGCCACAGTCCATAAGGCGGGGAGCCGTGCGACCGGCCACGCTCACCGCCGGAATCGGACGCTCAGTCCGGCTTGTGCGCTGAGTGGCAGGCCTTGCAGTTCACGGCCGCCTTGTATTGGTCGAGGGCGCCCGCCTTGCCGGCCTCGAGGTCTTTGGCGGCGTCGAGCAGGGCCGTGCTCTTCTCCTTCCAACTCTTGGCATCGCCCTTCGGCGGCTCATTGAGCGGGAGGGCTGTGTAGCACTCGACCAGGGTCTTGAAGTCGTCCTTGGTGCCTTCGCCCTTGGCGACCTTCTTGCAGAGCGGATCGTCGCCCTTGTGGACCGCCTTCATGACCTCCTTGATGGAGTGCTTGGGTTTGTCGGCTGCGTTCACGAGGAGCGCGGCACTGGCGAAGCCCGCCGTCAGCAGGGCGGCGAGGCGTGTTGCTGGATGTGGCTGCATGGATGTGGTTTGGCTTGTGATTTGTTTGCGACGAAAGGGGCGCTACGGGGACTTGGCGGCCCCGAATGGTTTCAGCCGCATCGGCCAGTGTTTCCACTCGGCTCCGTTATCGGACCGGAGCGCTTCCGGCAGGCGGTCGGTCAGCTGGGCTTCCAAGTTGGCGAGCACGGGTGCCTTCACCTTGTCGGCCACGCTCAGGGTCAGGAAGAACTGGCCGGCATCGTGGGCCGGGCGCCAGCGGGACGGCATGGCCGCGACGCCTGCCCGGTGCTGGTCACGGATGATCTCCGCGGCGGGCACGCCGATGAGCCATGGTGTTCGCAGTCCGACGATGTTGTTGCCGGCGTCCCACTCGAGCCAGGCATTGCCCAGGGTATTCACGGGACCGGTGGGAACCTCGGGCAGCGGTCCGATTACCATCATCGCCACGCCTTCGGTGTGCCGGACCAGCGGGTCGCGGCTCTGGCTGGCCTGGCGCACCCGCTGGCAGGCGTGGTTCACGGCGTCCCAGTCCAGCGCCGCCAGCGGCCGGCCGCCCACGAGGCCGACGATTGGCAGTTCGGTGTAGAAGTCCCCGCGGACGAGGAAGCCCTCGGGGAACTCCTGCCGAAAGGTCCGCACGATGGCCTCGAACTGCGGGCGGGTGAGCTGGAACAGCGGCAGCCACTGGCAGAACAGTCCGTTCGGCTTCAGCGCCCGGCGGGCGGCGGCGAACTGCTCCGCCGTGAACAGCCGGCCTTCGCCCGTGCGCCACGGCAGGAACAGGTCGCCGATCACGACATCGTAGGCTCCGGGCCGTTCCGCCAGCACCCAGCGGGCGTCCTCGTGCCGGACCGTGACGTTGGTGCGGGCGAAGATGTCGCGGTTGAACGGCCGGAAATGGTCCCGCGCGAACCCGATCACCTCGGCGCTCAGTTCGACCGCCTCGACCCCGGCCACGTCCGGCCCGAGCGCCGCCCCGGCGGTGGTGCTGCCGGTGGCCACGCCCAGCAGACCGACCTGCCGGGCCTGCCCGTGCAGCAGCACCGGCAGCAGGCCCTGGCGCTCCTGGTTGAACTGTGCCCGGGAACCGCCCAGCGTGTAGCTGTTGTTGAAGACGATCCGCCAGTCGTCGTCCGCCCGCTGCACCGTGGCGACCACCCCTTCGCGGCCCACGCGCAGGTCCACGAGCCGGTCACCGGGACCGAGGGACACCTGGGGCAACCAGCGGGTTCGCCAGCCGAGACCGGCCACCACCACGGCCACCGCCAGGCCAGCGATGAGATACCGGCGCGATCCCGGGCCGGCGGTCGGTCGCAACTGGGTCGGCAGCCAGCCCAGCACCGCGATCAGCGCGAGGACCGGCAGGGTCAGCCACAGGCCGAAGCGGGGCAGCAGCCACGCCTGCGTGAGTTCGGCGCCCAGCCAGCCGCCGAGGCCGTTGACCGCCAGCAGCGCCGCCAGTTCCCGGGCCGGGATCTTGGCCTGACGTTGGCGGGAGGCGGCTTCCGGTCCCTGCACGGGCAGCCGGGGCAGACTGCGCAGCAGCAGCGGGAAGGCGAATCCGGCCGGCAGGAACAGCGGCAGCAACAGGATCAGGGCCAGCGTGGCGACGCAGAGGAAGTAGGCCGGCGGCGGCAGCGTGTATTCGAGGGCCGCGAGGTTGGGCCGCAGCAGACGGAAGCCGAACGGCTGCAGCGTCAGGGCGACGGCGGTGGCGAGCCAGAGACCGTTGAGGGCCGGCGCGATGCCGCCCAGGCGCCGGACCACGAAGCCGCTGGCGGCGGTCGCGAGCACGAGCGCCAAGAGCACAAAGACCAGCACCGTGGCCCCCGAGAAGTAGGAGTTGATCGTGATCTGGGCGAACTGGTGCTGCACTGCCACCTCCAGGCCGAGGACCAGGAACCCCGACAGGAACGCCAGCCCGCGGCGGCCCGGGAGAGCCGGGTCGGTGGATTCCGGTTCAGCCGGTTCGGCCGCAGGCAGCGCGCTGATCCAGTCGCGGCGGGACAGCCACAGTGCGAGCGCGCCGACCACGAGGTTCAGCCCGCAGGCCAGCAATCCGCTGCCGAGCGTCCCCAGCCGCGGCAGGCAGAGCCACACGACCAGCCCGATGCCGAGCACGCCACCCAGGGTGTTGACGCCGTAGAGGCGCACGGCGGAGACCCGACCGCCCACCGAGCCGGCCGCCGCGGGCAGCACCAGGCCCATGAGCAGCGCCGGCGGCAGCACGAGCAGGAACGGCAGCACCTGTTGCACGGCGGCCGCCGGCACCGTCCCGCGCAGACTTTCCCCCACCGGCACCGCCAGCAGCACGGGCACCGCCAAGACGCTCACGCCGAACTCCGCGAGCGCCAACCGGCGCCAGCCGCGGGCGGGCCGCACCGGCTTCAGCGCCGCAATCGCGCCCCCGAGGGCCAGGCCGATGAAGAAGGCGCCCACCACCCGGGCAAACACCCCGGCGCTCGCCCCGAGCACGTCCACCAGCGTGCGCGTCCACAGCACCTGATGCGCGAGCGCCGCGGCGCCGCTCAGCAGGAGCAGGAGCTGGACTGGCCCGCGGAAGTTCATTCGAGGCGCAGCCGGTAGCAGGTCACGGTTTCGGCCAGGGGCAGGTCCGCGACGGTGGCCAGGAGGCCATTGCCGGCGATGGGACCCGCCACCGTTTTCCACGAGGCGGCGTCGGCGGGCGTTGGCGAGGCTTCAAGGAAGTGGTTCCGGTTGGCCTGGGTGGCGAAGCGGATCTGGACTCCCCCGGCGGTCACTTCGATCGCGGCGATGGTCGCGCCAGCCTGAAAATACAGCGGCAGGAGCGCGGAGGGTTCGTGCAACGGACCGCCACCGGGACCATTGCCCGAAGTGTCATACGCCTGCACCTCGACGCGGTAGAGACCGGGCCGGGTGGCGGTGAAGATGCGTCCGTGGAAATGGCCGTAGGGATCGTCGCCGGGTTGGCCCGAGTTCTCGCTGAGCGGGAAGTGCCGGGTGCCCGCGGTTTCGCCGACCGGCACGCTGAACGTGAGCTCCGTGCCGTCGAGTTCGTCGCCGGGCGTTTCCCAGAAACCGAAGCTGCCGCCGGCCGGCCCGGTCACGGACACGATGCGCAGTTCCAGATGCGAACCCGGCAGGGCGTGTCCGGGCGCGGGACCGCCGTTGAACTCGGTGGAGGGCAGGCCGGTAAAGGTGATCGAGCCGTAATGGTAGCCGGCGTAGGGCCCGTTGGTCGCAAGCTTGAGCGGGATCGTGTAGCCGGAGTCGGCGCTGAACCGGGCGCCGTTGGCGAAGTTCAGCTGCGAGCCCGGCGTCAGCGCCACCGCCCCGGCATTGACGTGGGCGTGCTGCGCGCGTGCGGGGCCTGCGGCCAGGAGACAGAGACTGGTGACACCAAGGAAAAATGCGGGATTGCTCATGCTGGAGTGGTTCAAAAGACTGAAGGGGGTGTGGGGCCAAGCGGCGCCCTTCCGGGACTGGACCGGTCATGCTTCCCGGCACCCGGTCCAACCCGTCGCGCTGCTTGCGCCCCCACACCCGTGAAGGCGGTTCAGGCGCGGTTCGCGTGCCGGCGCCACAGCGCGAAGCCCACGAGCCCGGCCGCGGCGATCGCGGCGTATTCCTCCGGCTCGGGCACGGCGGTGAAGTTCACGAGGAACGTCTCCGAGGCGCTGTGGATGGGGCCGCCACCGGTTCCGTTGGACGAGGTGTCCACGATCTTGAATCCGACGGTGTAGCTGCCGGGCACGGTGGCCGTGAGGCGGCGGCCGTGCAGGTGGCCGAACGGATCTTCGCCCGGATCACCGGCCGTGGCGGGATCACTGAGGTCCCAGGTCGAGACCGGCGAAGCCACGCTGAAGCCCGACGCATAGCTGAAGGTCGGCGTCGTGGCGCCGGTGTCCCAGAAGGCGAACTGGCCGCCATCGGGGCCGGTCACCGACACGATGCCCAGCTCGATGAACGAACCCAGCGCGGCGGCGTTGGCGGACGGTGTCTCGCCGCTCTCGGCGGTGCGGGCGAGGGCGGTGAACGTGATGTTGCCCTGGATGTAGCCGACGTAGGTGCCGGTCGTGGCGTAGGTCAGCGTCTTGGTGTAGCCCGACGTGTTGACGAAGCTGGCGCCGTTCTCGAAGTATAGCTGGTCACCCTGGTTCGTGCCGAGCGCGCCGGCGTTGATGTGTTGCGCCTGCAGGGCGGCGGTGCCGGCAAGGGCGCCGGCCACGGCCAGCAGCAGGACAGATGGTCTCTTCATGTGGGATCTGTGGATTATGGATTTGGTTTTGTTTCCTGGCCGTCGGGACGCACAAAACGCGTCACCGGCGGGCCGAGAAGGGTGATGACCTTGGCCCAGCGGATTCCTTCGGTGTGGGCGTCGGCAAAAAGGTAGTTGGCCGCGCGGCGATGACGGTTCACCGCCACCTGGCCGGAAAAGGAATTGGTCGTGAAGCCGCCGCCCTCCGCATCGGCGAAGTGGAAATGGTCCGTGCCCTCGAAGTCCTCGCGCGCCTCCGCGAGATGCAGGGTTTCGGACGGGGCGGGCAGGGTGGTCAGCCGGGAAAAGTCGAGCTCGGTGGCGCCGTAGGGATGCGGGGTCAGGAAGTCATTGACCGCGTAGCTGGTCCGTCGCAGCCGGTTGGTGTCGAGCGGGCAGGCATAGACATTGGTCAGGCCGTAGCGCGCGAGCAGCCCGATCCACGACGCCCGCTGGTGCGCGCTCTGCGGCAGGGCATCCCGGTTGTCGTCCGCATACAGCACGACCCCGACTCCCAATTGGCGGAGACTTGAAAGGCATTTGACCGATCTTGCCCGCGCCTGGGCGGTGGCGAGGGCGGGCAGCAGCAGGCCTGCGAGCAGAGCGATGATCGCGATCACCACCAGCAGCTCGATCAGGGTAAAGCCGGGCCCGGCGGACGGTTTCCGGCAGGAAACACGTCCGCCCGAACAGGACGGCATGGACGGGGAAAATGGCAAAGACGGGACGAGATGACGGGCTGAATGGACCGGCACTCCGGACGGGCGGAGTGCGGGCGGGGACGAAGGCAGGACGGAGTGCTGAAGGCCAATGGCCGTGCCCGGAGGGAGCACGGCCAAGGATCAGGTCGTCAGGATCAGGCGCGCCGGGGCGGCGGCAGCGGGGGGCCGTGGGCGGCCACCGGCGTCAACGCGACCGCGACGGCCGCAGGCAGTTCGTGGCCGGCCGGCAGCACGGACGGATTCACCGCGGCCGGCAGGGGCAGTTCGAGCTTCTGGAGCTTGAGCTGCGATTCGGACTTCTTTTCCGCGGCCTGACCGGTGCGGACGATCTTGCAGAGTTTGCAGGGATGCCGGCCGTCGAAGGTCGACTGGATCGCCTCCGTCAACGAGCCTGTCTGGGAGCGCTCCACGATCATCGCGGTCCAGGCGAACGCCTGCAGCGTCGCCCAGTGCAGCCCGAGAGTCAGGCACACCAGCAACGCGGCGATCAGCTGGACGACACGATTCAACCGGGCGGGAGACTACGGTGGGGGGGACTCCGGTCAACGACACTTCTGCCGCAGGGCGCCCCGGTCCGTGCGGAGCCGTTCTCCCGGCTCGCCATTGCGGACGGGTGGCGGCAAACTTTGCGGCACCGATGAGTTCATCCGTCGTTTCCCGTTCCGGCCGGTTTTCGGCCGGCCCCGCGGCCGAGGTCGCGGCGTTCTCCGAGTCCATCAGCTTCGACTGGCGCCTTTGGGCCCAGGACATCCGCGGCTCGATCGCGCACGCCACGATGCTGCGCAAGATCGGCGTGCTCACCGCCGCCGAACTGAAGGCCATCCGCGGCGGCCTGGAGGAGATCGGCCGCGAGATCGCCGCCGGGAAGTTCCAGTGGAAGCTCGAGCTCGAGGATGTCCACATGAACATCGAGGCCGAGCTGACCAAGCGCGTTCCGGCCGGGGCGAAGCTCCACACCGGCCGCTCCCGGAACGACCAGGTCGCCGTCGATGTGCGGCTGTGGCTGCGCGACGAGATCGAGGCGCTCGACGGTGAACTGCACGCGCTCCAGCGCGCGCTGGTGGACCTCGGGGCCCGTCACACCGACGTGATCATCCCCGGCTACACCCACCTGCAGCGCGCCCAGCCGGTCTATTTCGCGCACCATTGCCTCGCCTACGTGGAAATGCTGGCGCGGGACATCGAACGCCTGGAGGACTGCTGGTCGCGCGTGAACGTCTGCCCGCTCGGTTCCGGCGCCATCGCCGGCAGCACGCTGCCGCTGGACCGTGAATTCGTCGCGGAACTGCTGGAGTTCACCGACCCGCGCACCGGCAAACCCCGCGTGACGCAGAACTCGATGGACGGCGTGAGCGACCGGGACTTCATGGTGGAATTCGCCGCCGCCGCGGCGTTGCTGGCCGTTCACCTGAGCCGGCTCAGCGAGGACCTCATCCTGTGGGTCAGCAGCGAGTTCGGCTTCATCAAGATCGCCGATGCCTACACGACCGGCTCGTCGCTCATGCCGCAGAAGAAGAATCCCGACGTGGCCGAACTCACCCGGGGCAAGACGGGCCGCGTGGTGGGCAACCTGATGTCGCTGCTCACGCTCCTGAAGGGCCTGCCGATGACCTACAACCGCGACCTGCAGGAGGACAAGGAGCGGCTCTTCGACACCGCGGACACCGTGCGCGGCTGCGTGCGCCTGATGACCGGCATGCTGGCCAACACCTCGGTCAACGCCGCGGCCTGCGCCCGGGCGGCCGCTGATCCGCTTCTGCTCGCGACCGACCTCGCGGATTACCTGGTGCGGAAAGGCATGCCGTTCCGGGAAGCCCATCACGTCGTCGGCTCCGTCGTCGGCCTGGCGGAGATGACCGGCAAGGCGCTGAACGAGCTGACACTGGAGGATTTCCACGGCATCTCCGACCGGTTCGGCCCTGATGTGACCGACATGTTTGACCTGCGGAAGGCGATGGCGCGCCGTCAGCTCACCGGAGCGCCCGGCACCAAGGAGCTGAAACGCCAGTTGGTCCGGTGGCAGAAGAGTCTGGGCCGGAGTTGAACCATTTCCTCACCGGCGCGCCTTTTCAGTCCGCCTGCTGGGCTCACCGCGGATAAAGCCAGTGGGGGCGGCTGCGTTCGGCGAACTTCGCCAGCCCCTCGCGCCAGCGGGCTTGGATTTCCGCCAGCGGCTGGCCGGACTGGATGGCCTTCAGCGTGACTGCGTCGCCGAGCAGGCGGGCCATTTTCTCCAGCTTCACCTGTTCGCCGTAGAGACGGTGCAAGGTCGTGGCCAGCGTGATGCCGAGGTCCGCGGCGCGAAAGGCGTCCCGGTCGGTCAGGAGGAACTGCACGCCGCGGCATTCCTGGTTCGCGAAGACGCTCGCGGTGGGCGTGAAACGCACCGGCACGCAGCGGACGCCGGGCAGGGCGGCGCGGTTCACCTCGGCCGCGAGCTGGCGGTCGTCGATGTAGGGCGCACCCAGCAGTTCGAACGGCGTGCCGGTGCCCCGGCCGACGCTCAGCTGGCAGAATTCCAGCACGCCGACGCCGGGATACAGCGTGGCTTCCGTGAGGCTCCGCATGTTGGGCGAGGGATTCCGCCAGGGCAGTCCGGTCTCGTCGAACCACTGCGCCGGCGACCAGCCCTCGCAGGGGATCACCGTAAGGTCCGCCCCGAACTGCCGTTCGGCGTTGAACAGCTTGGCCAGTTCGCCGGTGGTAAGGCCGTGGCGCAGCGGAATCTCATGCCACGCCACAAAGCTGCGTTCGCCGGTGAGCACCGGTCCCTCTACCAGGCCGCCGAGGGGATTCACCCGGTCCAGCACCAGGAACGGCACCTTGGCCTTCGCCGCGGCCTCGAGGCAGTTCCCCATCGTGGAAATGTAGGTGTAGAAGCGGCAGCCGATGTCCTGGATGTCGAAGGCGAGTACGTCCAAGCCCGCCAGTTGCTCGGGAGCTGGCGCCCGACGCTGGCCGTAAAGGCTGTAAACCGGCAGGCCAGTCTGCTCGTCGGTGGAGTCGTTGATTTTCTCCTGGTCGAGGGCGCCGCGGATGCCGTGCTCGGGACTGAAGAGCGCGACCAGTTTCACGCCGTCCGCGCGGTGCAGCAGGTCGATGGTCGGATTGCGCTCACGGTCCTGCCCGGTGTGGTTGGTGACGAGTCCCACCCGCTTGCCCTGCAGGCGGCGGAAGTTTTCGCGCTTCAGGACATCGATGCCGTTGAGCGCCGCGCCGTTGGTCAGGCCGGGTTTCCGGGGAGCGGCAGGACCGTTCGTGGCGGACGGCGCGGGCGAAGGCTCGAGCGCACCTTCCACCCCGAGGAAGTTGAAGTTCTTCACGGCCAGCGCCGCGAGCGAACCGAGCTGGCGGCGCAGGGCCAGGATGTTGCCGGCTTCGCTCGGGTGGTTCCGGTTCGACAGGAAGATGACGAAGGTCTCCGAGAAGGGATCAATCCACAGGCTGGTGCCGGTCCAGCCGGTGTGGCCGTAACCGCCGACGGGGAAGTTCGTGCCCCGCTGGCCGGCGTAGGCGGAGTCGATGTCCCAGCCCAGTCCGCGCCGGGGCAGCCCGGGGGGCGACTGGACGCTGGTCATCAGCTTCACGGTCTCCGGCCGGAAAATCCGGACGCCGTCGAGTTCGCCGCCGCCGAGCATCATCCGGCTGAAGCGCGCGAGGTCCGCCGCCGTGGTGAACAGGCCCGCGTGCCCGGCGACCCCGCCCATGAACCGTGCCGTGGGATCGTGGACCACTCCGCGCAGCACCACGCCGACGTTGGTCAGCGCCTCGGTCGGGGCGATGCGATTCGTGGGTGCGGAGAACAACGACGTGATCGCGTTGGTCGGCAGCCCGAGCGGTCGTGATGGGTCGTAGCGGCGGTAGCCGGTGTTCGTCATGCCGAGGGGCCGGTAGATTTCCCGGGCGCAGAATTCCTCCAGCGGTTCACCGGTGACCCGTTCCACCACGAAGCCGAGCACGATGAAGTTGATGTCGCTGTAGCGGAACAGGCTGTTGGGCTTGTCCGGCAACGGCTCGGCACAGGCGACGGTCAGGGCGGTGGCGTGGCCCAGCCACGGTTCGGTCCGGGGCAGGCTGGGCCGCAGGCCGGACGAATGGGTCATCAGATTGCGGATGGTGATGGCTTCCTTGCCCCGGCCCGTAAACTCCGGGAGGTAGTTGGTCACCGCCGCATCCACGGACACCTTTCCGGCCTCGATCAGTTTCATCATTGCCGGCGTGGTGGCGATGACCTTGGTGAGCGAAGCCGCGTCGAACACCGTGTCCTCGGTCATCGGTTCGGTGGCGGGCACCACGGCCCGTTGCCCGTAAGCCCGGTGGTAGGCCGCCCCGTGGCGTTCCAGCCACAGCACGGCCCCGGGAGCCCGGTTGCTGGCGATGGCCGCGTTGATGGCGGCATCCATTTCCGCGAGGCGCTCGGGGCGGAATTCATCCGTTGGTTTCGGCGATGGGAACGCATCGCCGACAGGATTCAGAACTGGGGCCGGAGGCTTGTTCCGAACTGGCTCCGGCCGGCAGGCGGCCAGCAGCAGCGCCAAGCCGACTAGGCAACCGGGGAAGAGACGTGCGCGAAGCATGGCCCCAGCATGTCGCGGCCGTTTCCTCCGCGTCGAGTGCGGGCTCAGTCCCGCTGCCAGAGAAACACCGCGAACCCGGCCACGACGAGGCCCAGCAGCGTCCACGCCTCGAACGAAAGCGAAAAGCGCTCGGGCTCTGGCGGCGGCGGAATGGGCCCGAAACCCAGTTCATACACATCCGGGCGGGGCTGGAATCCGGCCCAGTCCGACACCAGGCCGAGCCGTTCCAGCTCGGCGTAGTGACGTTCGTCGCGGCCGTGCCGGAACTCGAAGGGGGCGCTGCCGCCCGGCGGGGCGGAGAGGCTCAGCTTGCGGCCGCACGAACTGTCGATGTCCAGCGTGCCACGGTTGATCTCGCCGGTGACCCGGCCGGAGGTGAGGACGAGGTGGATTCCCTCGGCTTGGTTCCAGCGGCTGAATTCCACCACGGTGCCCCGCAGCACGTTCACCGTGCCGAGGCCGCCGGGCAGTTCGACCACCGCGGCGCTGCCCGGTTCGGTCATCAGCAACGAGCCCAAACCGATCCGGTCGCCGCTTTTCACCGGCCGCCAGGTATCGCTCTTTTTGGTCTGCTGCCACACGCCCTCGCCCGCCACCACGACGGTCGCGGCATTGGGATTAAGCAGGCTCTGCGACCATTCGTAGGAAAGGTCGGCCGCGGCGGCGGTTCGCAGGACCGTCCCCAACCACAGGAACAGCCCCAGCAGGAACCGCCGGCCGGTTGGAAGCCCGGTCGGCATCTGCGCTGCTGACATCTTTCCCGCGGAATCCGGCCGGCTCAAGCACAAGGGGCGCGAAGACGGTAGCGAATTGAAGATTCCTGCTTTCCCGGCCGTCCGGCTGGCACCACCTTTTGCCGCCTTCCATGAAATCCGCCTTTCTCCCGCTGCTGGTGCTCGCGTCCGCGCTGCCCGTTTTTGCCGACAAATCCGTGGTGCTCTGCGCCGGTTCGCGCAGCCATGGCAAGGGGGAGCACGAATTCCGGGCCGGCTGCCTGCTGCTGGCGGACGCGCTGAACCGCCTCCCCGGCTATCACGCCACTGTCGTCAGCAACGGCTGGCCGGCCGACGTCGCGGTGCTGAAGTCCGCCGACGCCATCCTGCTCTATGCCGACGGCGGCGACGGCCATCCCGCGATCAAGCCGGAACGCCTCAAGCTGCTCGACGAACTCGCCGCCAAGGGCGTCGGCATCGGCACCGCCCACTACGGCGTCGAGGTGCCCAAGGGCGATCCGGGACTCGCGATGCTGCGCTGGACGGGCGGTTACTTTGAGACGTTCTGGAGCGTGAATCCGCATTGGAACGCCGAGTTCAAAACGCTCCCGAAGCACACGGTCGCCAACGGCGTGAAGCCCTTCGCGATCAACGACGAATGGTATTACCACATGCGCTTCACGCCGGACATGAAGGGCGTCACGCCGATCCTCAGCGCGGTCGCGCCGAAGGAGACGCTGAACCGGCCCGACGGACCGCACTCCGGCAATCCGTGGGTCCGCGCCTCCGTGGCCAAGGGCGAACCGCAGCACCTCATGTGGGCCTTCGAGCGCGACAACGGCGGACGCGGCTTCGGGTTCACGGGCGGCCATTTCCACAAGAACTGGGCCGACGAGAATTTCCGCAAAGTCACCCTCAACGCCATCGTCTGGATCGCGAAGGGCGACGTGCCGGCCAACGGCATCGAATCGAAGTTCAGCCCCGACGAGCTGAAGGCGAATCTCGACGCGAAATAGGGCCGCCTGCTCTACGCGGCGGGGGAGCTTGATTCATCCGGTCCTCTGGTCGGCAAAGGCCAACCGGATGCGTCGGTCCAGAAAGTGTCCCAGCCGGAGTTGTGGACCCAGCCGCCCGTTGGGACCTGCCGAAGGATTCGCCCCAAGGTAAGCAGGTCACCCACGCCCAAGGTGGCGTGCATGGCCGCCAGATACGCGAGTGTCCAGCGGGCCCCGTCTTCCAGCAGGACGGCCAGCAGCGCCGGCACGACCGTCAGCGCCAGCAGCGGGGCCACCAGCATCAGGAGCACCCGATTGCGCCTTAACGGCGAGTCCCAGAGCACAAACCAGACGCCGTGCGACGGCCAAATCCCGGTGAGAAGGTGCGACGACCGTGGATCAACCCCATAGCCAACCGCGTGCAGCAGTTCATGAATGGGAACGAGCATCGCGGGCGAGACGAGCAGCACCAGGAACCACCCCACCGGCAGGTGATCCGCGGCGTGCTTCAGCGCCCAGCCGGCAACGGCGAGACACAGAACCATTCCGGCCGCGGCCTGGGCCATGGCCCATTGGGGAGCGACTGACCTGAGTTGGTTCCAGCCGGCCGCCCGGGCGTCGAGGGTTCGGCTGGGAGGGATGGAGCCCCAAATGAAGCGCATGGTGTGGGCCTTGGTGGAATCGACTCCGGGACCCTAGGTCGTCGTCGCGGCGTCGAAAAGGGGCGCCGCTCGGGCAAAGTTGGGCAGGCTGCCAGCCCGCCTTGTTTCCGGCCTCACGGATTCGGCTCCGTCGAAGGCTTGTCGCCGAAGATCGGCAGCATTCGTTCCCGCTGTTCGGGATAGGCCGTGAAGAATTCCTCCACCAGCGCCCGGGCTTGCTGGGTGCGCCCGCTCCGGTCGAGGAGTTGCCCGAGCTTGAACACGGGATCGGGATTCTCGGGCGAGATCTGCCGGGCCAGCCGGAAGGTCGTCTCCGCCTGGGCCAGATGTCCGTGGGACTCCAACAAGTTGCCGCTGGCCACCGCGTCGTGGGAATACGACTTCAGCGCCACGGGCGAGGCTGACGTGGCGGTATCGCCGAGGATTTCCCCGGCGGCCTGTTCCCAGTAGGCGAGCGTTTCGCCGGCGCGGGCGGCGGTGAGGTCGTTGCCCTCGGCTTTCGCCCGGAGTTCCATCAACGGTCCGAGCGGTAGCGCGTCGGAGTAGGTGCCGGCGAGCGGCGACGATTCCTGGAGGGCGAAGGACAGGTCCGGGTTCTTGTCCATCAGGCCGGTGAGCAGCCTTTCGTTGATGGACATGACGGCGATCTGACCACTGACCGAGACGCGGCCGTCTTCGCCCATCGTCACCTGTTCACCAGGGCGAAGCCGTTTCGGTTCCTCCGGGAAGTCGCGGTCATGCATGAACCGTCGCGAGGCATCGGCCATGTAGTCGGCAAAGGCCCGCTGGCTGTCCTCCGGTGTCAGTGCTTGGAACCGTTCGCCATATTGCACCGCCACGTAGTCGAGGTAGGCGGCGTCCGCAAGCGCGTTCTGGGTGAGGATGATGTGGCGTTCGCCGCCGGAGGTGTCGTTGAGCAGTTCGGGAATCCAGCGACCGTTGTCGGTGCCGCCGACATACACCATGCCGGGCCGCAGCGAATCCAGGATGGCATTGCCGTAGTCGAGCAACTGCTGGGCGGGCCATTCGTGGACCTGCTCCGCCGCACCGAAGGCGTCGAGGATGGCCGGCCAAAGCTTGGAAACTTCGGGTGTGCGCCCGGAATGCTGGCTGCCCGTCGTGTCGCCACCGTGGATCTCGGCGAAGGCGGCCGAAATGCGGTCCCAGTCACCGGACTCAACGGCGGCGAAGAAGCGCTCCACCCCATCGGGCACGGCGATGCAGTGACGGCGGGCGAGGGCGTGGGCGAGCTCCCGACGGGAACGGGCAAACTGCGCGAGCTTGGCCGCCACAAGTTCCTCGGCCTTCGGGTTGGGCGCGGAACTGACGATGCGCGGCCGGGAATTGGTGCGGATTTCCGGACGTGCCGGCGGTGCCTTGGAATGGCTGGCCGAGTCTGCGGAGGCGACCGTCGGGGTTGATTCCGGCTCGGGCGGGCGCAGCAGGCGCAACAGTGCGAGGGCGAGCAGGGCGATCAAGGCGGCCCCGAGCCAGCGTGAAGCCGGCTTGGGGCGGTTAGACGAATCGGTTTTCGGCGAGCGCATCCAGTGGGACGGAGAAGCCCGTCGATACTGATGACACCGTAGGGGCGGGAATTTGCATGAACTCGAACTAGGAAATGAAACTCACGCAAAGGCGCGAAGACGCAAAGAGGACCGCGCTCTCGCCCTGCCTTTGCGCCTCCGCGCCTTTGCGTGAGCCCATTCGTTTCCCGCGGTTTTTCTGGCCTACCGCGGGCCGGCGTGCGCATCGCGGAGCGATGGCAGCCATTAGCCGGGGGTCGAGGAGCACCGCGACGACACCCCCGGAAACGCAGGAGGAGACGGACCCCGGAGAGGTCGCAGCCCAGAGTTTGACGGGTGCTGGCAACGCCACCGCGGTTATCGCTGGGCTCCCCCCGGCTAATGGCTGCCAGCCCTTTGGGGTGGACGACGCGGCTCAATGTCGTGCCGCTGCAAGGTTGGCATAACCACAGGCCCTTTCGGCCGAATTGCCGACTGCGTCCGTTACCGATAGCCGAGGTTGTCAGCTATTCCGCCGCAACGAAGACCGACGACCAACCGTCGGTTTTACCTCCCAAACTGGCCGCGTGTTTCTCAAGTAATTGCTCTAGCGTTGTCACATCCGCATGGGTCGGGACGGCAGTGGTGTAAACGAGGACATTCCAGTCGAGGTTGTCCTCGTGATGTTCCTCCGATTTCTCGACCTCCACTTTGAACCCGCTTTGGAGGCAGATTATGGCACACTTTAGGGCAGCCTCTTCCGATGGCAGAATGACCGTGAAGTCGAGTTCCCTTGGGCGGGTGAGCGTATCACCCTTGGTTCGCATGTGCCACAACACGTCTCCATTGGCGTCGTTAGGGAACAGCTTGTAGTCACGGGCAATTGCAGTCGTGGGGCGCTGTTGGATTGTCGCCGACCCCGTAGCCGACGTTTCCTGCCGGATGGGCTTCTCGCGTCGCCCGCTAAGCACCAGTGGAAGTAGCAATGCAGCCGTTCCCGCGATACCAACTGCTAAGCCTGCGGTGAATTGGTTCATGGCATTGCGCGACCTAATCCGGGGCGAATCTTACCGAACGCTTTCGCGCAGTTTCGGGCCATGTAAGGCAAACATTTGCGGGCCCTTCACGCCGCAAAAATCCGGTCCATCTCGCCGCTGAGCTTCTTGAGTCCTTCGAGCGAGCCGCCGCCACCCTGTTCGGCGATGCCCCAGCCGTCGTAGCCGATGTCGTCGAGGGCCTTCATCACGGCGGGCCAGTTGTTGTCGCCCTTGAGGAACTCGGCGTCGAAGCCGGCCCACTTGCCCTGCTTGTCGGACTTGGCGCGGCTGTATTCCTTGATGTGCAGCGTCTGGATGCGGTGGCCGAGGATGCGGATCCACTGCTCGGGCCACGCGTAGTGGATGATGTTGCCGATGTCGAAATGCCACGCGACGAAGGGCGACTCGAACTCGTCGATATAACGCGCGGCCTCGATGGGCCCGAGCAGGAAGTTGTTCCAGACGTTCTCGATGCTGATCTTCACGCCGAGTTCCTGCGCGAGCGGGATGGCCTTCCGGATTTCCGCCTGCGAACGCACGTAGGCGTCGGCGTAGGAGACCTTGTCGTTGACCACGGCGGGCACGAGCAGCACGGAGGGCGCGCCGTAGCGCTTGGCGTCCCGGAGCGACTGCATCAGGCCTTCAAGGCCGACCTTGCGAACCTCGGGGTTCGGGTCGGAGAGCGGCTTGGCCCAATGCGTGTGGCAGCAGACGCTGCCGGCCTTGAGTCCGGTGGCGTCGAGGGCGCGGAGCATTTCGTCCACGTCCATGCCGCCCATCGGCTCGACGCCCTCGAAGCCGGCTTCCTTGACCGCCTTGGCCTTCTCCATCACGGAGCCGGGCGCGCCGACGGTGCCCCACATGATGCCCTTGCGGATGTGCCGCTTACCGGGTTTGGCGAGCGAGACGGGCAACGCGGACTTCGGCGCGGAGGTGGCGCAACCGGTGAGCAGCGGGGCGACGGTGGCGACCGCACCGGCGGTGGCGGTTAGTTGGAGGAAGTGGCGGCGGTTCATGGGCAGATGGATGGAATTAGGAAAGCGCCGGAGGCGCGGAAGATGGTAGCCCCGGGCGCAAGCCCGGGGTGGATGTCGAAAGATCGAACAAAGCCCCGGCTAGGGCGGCAGAAGATCTGGAGAGGCATCTTTCGCCCCTGCCGGGGCTGGCCACTTCTGCACAAGAAACCCCGGGCTTACGCCCGGGGCTACGTTCTGTCGGCCCTCTGGGCCTCTGCAGCGGCGATTTCACGGATGATGGAGCCGAAAACCGACTCGCGGACGTGACCGTCCGCGCTCCAAAGGGTTCAGATCAGCTTGTAACGGCCCGGGATCGGCAGGGGCATGATGTCGAGCTTCATGTCCATGGCCCATTCGCCGTCCGGCGAGAGCTTCTCCTGCGAGTTGAGCGCCTGTTCCCAGGTGACTTCCTGGCCGGTGTAGGCGGCCATGCGGCCCATGATGCCCTGGAGCGTGCTCGAGGCGAGCCAGTCGCCGTCGAAGCGGTAGGGGCCCTGGCCGCGGATGGCGCGGAAGAGGTCCTGATGCTCGACGACATACATGTCGGGCTTCTCGCCGGTGTAGCGCCAAGTCTTCTCGCCGCGGATTTCGGGGTTGTTCCAGCCGGAGCGGGCAAAACCCTTGGAGCCGACGATGTAGTCCGAGTTGTCGCTGTAGCAGCCGGGAATCTGGCGCTGGGCGATCGTGGCCTGGACGCCGTTCGGGTATTTGTAAACGACCGTCATGTGGTCGTAGATGTTGCCCTCGTTGTTCGGGATCATGCGGCCGCCGGTGGCGGTGCAGCTGATCGGCGGCTGGTCGTGCAGGGTCCACGCGAGCTTGTCCACTGTGTGGATGCACTGCTCGACATAGCCGTCGCCCGCGAGCCATGAGAAGTTCATCCAGTTGCGGAGCTGCCATTCGAAGTCGCCCATGCCCGGCTTGCGGGTGGAGGCGGCGGGCATCGGCTTCACCGGGCCGGTGAGGTAGGTGCCATAGACGCTCTTCACCTCGCCGAGGGCGCCGTCGTGAATCTGCTGGTAGAGGGCGCGGCGGGGCAGGTCACTGCGCCAGCAGAAGCCGCAGACGAAGTGCAGCTTCTTCTCCTTGGCGAGCTTCACCGCGGCCATGACTTCACGGATGCCGTAGGCGTCGGTCGCGGCCGGCTTTTCGCAGAAGATGTGTTTGCCCTTCTCGACCGCATACTTCAGGTGAGACGGGCGGAATCCCGGAGGCGAGGCGAGCAGCACGACGTCCACCTGATCAATGACCTTCTTGTAGCCGTCGAGGCCGATGAAGGTGGAATCGGGCGTGACCTGGATGCGGTTGCCGAACTGCTCCTTGAGGCCCTTGAGCGCACCGGCTGCCTGGCCCTCAAACGCGTCCGCCACGGCGGTCAGCACGCAGTTGCCGTCGGCCGTCAGCGCGTTGCCGGCGGCGCCGGTGCCGCGGCCGCCGCAGCCCACGAGGCCGACCTTCAGCGTGTCGGAATTGGCGGCAAAAGCCGATTCCCGGATGATGATCCCGGGCGCGGCCAGGGCGAACGCCGCGGCGGTGGAGGAGGTCCGGAGAAAGTCCCGGCGGTTGGAGACAGGCGAAGCATTCATGGGAAAACGATGACGCCCGGCAGCGTCCGGCATTCGACGAAAGCCGGTCAAGCCGCACCTTGAACCCACGGAGCCCCGATTTCAGGGACGCCGCCGCCGTTCCGGGAGGTCAGCCCAGATGCGGGCGCATGTCGGCGAGCATCTGCGGCACCTTCACGTAGGGATCCTCCGGCAGTTCGTATTCGAGCACAACCCAGCCCTGGTAATGCGCGTCGCGGAGGATCTGGAAGGTGCGCGGATAGTCGGCGGACTCAGCCTTCTTGCCCTTGGCGCTGACCTTGCCCTTGAACTGCACGTTCACGGCCCACGGGGCGCATTTGGCAAGGTCCGCGTAGGGATCCGCGGTGTGAAAGTTGCCCGTGTCGAGGTTGATGCCGAGCCACGGCGACTTCACCGCTCGGACGATGTCGATGAGGTGGTCCGCCTCCGCGACGATGCCGCCGTGGTTTTCGATGCCCAGCAGGATGCCGTGCCGGCCGGCCACTTCGGCGCACTCCTCGAGCGCGGCGATGCAATGGCGTTTCGATTCCTCCAGCGGCTGCCCGTGGGCGTTGCCGGCGAAGACGCGGATGTGCGGCGCGCCCAACACAGCGGCCTTGGCGATCCACTCCTTGACCGCCGCGATCTGGCGGTCGCGTTCCGCGCCGGGAGGATGGCCGAAGTCGTTGCCCACGGCGGTGCCGGTGATCGTGATGCCCCGGACATGGGCGTGCCGGCGGACGCGGGCGAGATAGGCCAGGTCGGCATCCGGCGGGAAATAGTAGCTCGTGAGTTCCGCGCCCGGGCAGTCGTTGGCGGCGCAGAAATCGAGGAACTTGAACATGTCCATGCCCGGCAGGAACAGGTTCTTGCCGCCTTTGCTCCGGCTGTCGTCGCGGAACGAATACGCGGCGAGCGACAGGCGCATCCGGGCCTTGCCAGGGCGGTCGAAAGGCTCGACCGCAAGGGCCAACGGGGCAGCGGCCAGCAGGGCGCCGCCGGCCAGAAGCCGTTGGCCGAACGCGCGGCGGGACAGTGAGTGCATGGCGGACGCTATCGGTGAACGGAGCGGCTCCGCAAGACGCGGTTCCGCGCGAGCCCGGCGTTCCGCGATTGGAGCCGCCGCCGGGTCGCTGCTAGGGTGCGCGCGTGAAGCTCACCCACGGTCTGCATCTTGCCTATTGCACCAATGTCCATCGCGGCGGCGACTGGCCCGAGACGCTCGCCAGCCTCGAGAAACACACTCTCGCCGTCCGGCGGCGCGTCGCGCCCGACCGGCCGTATGCGATCGGACTCCGCCTGAGTGACACCGCTTCTCGCCAGCTTTCCGAGCCTGCCACCCTCCGGGCTTTTCAGGGCTGGCTCCAGCGGCACAACTGCTACATCTTCACGGTCAACGGCTTTCCCTACGGCGATTTCCACGGCACGCGGGTGAAGGAAAAGGTGTCGCAGCCCGACTGGAGTTCGCCGGACCGGCTGGCCTACACCAACCGGCTGTTTGACCTCCTCGCGGAACTCACGCCGCCCGGCATCGAGGCGTCCGTCAGCACCGTGCCCGTCAGCTTCAAGCAGTTCCGTCTCGGCGAACGCGGCCTGCGCACCGCCCGCGAGCACCTGTGGCGCTGTGTGGATCACCAGGAACAGCTCACGCGCCGGACGGGGAAGAAGTTTCACCTCGGCCTCGAGCCGGAACCCTTCGGCACGGTGGAGAATACCGCGGAGTTCCTCACGCTCTTCGAGCAACTCGAAGCCGACCGCCCCGGGGACCTCCGCCTGCGCGAACATCTCGGCATCAACTACGACACCTGCCACTTCGCGCTCCAATACGAGCAGCCCGCCGAGGCGCTGCACCGGCTCAGCCGACGCGGCGTCAAGATCAGCAAGCTTCACCTCAGTAACGCGCTGCGGGTGCATCCGACGGCAGCCGTCCGGGAGCAGCTCCGGGCGTTTGTGGACGACGTCTATTTCCACCAGGTCATCGAGCGGCGCAGCGACGGCGAGATCGTCCGCTACGCCGACCTCGATGAGGCGCTGACCACGCCCGTGGCGGATGGACCGCAGTTCGACCGGGAATGGCGCATCCACTTTCACATTCCTCTGCACGCACCCGAAACCGCCGTCCTCGGCACCACGGCCGACCATCTTCGCGGCACGCTCGACGTGGTGAAGCAGCATCCGTCGCTCTGCTCGCACCTGGAGATGGAAACCTACACCTGGGAAGTCCTGCCGCGCGAACTCAAGCAGCCGAGCGTCGTGGACATGTTGGCCAGCGAATACGCCTGGACGCTCGAGGAATTGGCGAAGCGGGGTATCCGGCCGGCATAACGCCAGTTGCTGGCGAGTTCCGGCACATCGCGATTCCGAGCGGTGGGCGGCCTGCTCGGCAATCCGCCCATCATGGCGTCAGCCTCCGGTCCCCTTGCTCCAACATGGTGCGGGCCGTCATCGCGCGACGTGTCCTGTGACCAGTGGCATCGAAGGATGCGGCCGGCTCATGCGCCAACCCGGCGAAGCCCTTGCTCCGCCGCGTGCAAGGCGCACACTGGCCCGGCCTTAGATGCCCTATTCGCATCCCCAACCCCTGGACCGATCCCAGGCTTACCGGAAGATTCGCCATCTGTTTCCCGGGGCGCTGCTGTTCGCCGCGACCGCCGGGTTCGTGAATTCCACCGCGCTGGGCTTCTTCCACTCGCCGGTCAGCCACATGACCGGCGCGGTGTCGCGCTTGGGACTCGATCTCCACGCCGGCAAATGGGCCGATGCCCTGGCTTCCTTCAGCATCATCGCCGGGTTCCTGGTGGGCGCCCTGGTGGCCGGCGTGCTGGTTGGTGCGTGGAAACTGATCCCCGGCCGGCGCTACGGGGTGGCACTGATGGTGCAGGGCGCCCTGCTGAGCCTTGCGACCGGGCTGCTGATGAGCGGGCACCGGCTGGGTCTTCCCGCCGTCGCGATGGCCTGTGGGCTCCAGAACGCCATGACCAGCAGCTACTGCGGCCTGATGATCCGCACGACCCACGTCAGTGGCATGATCACCGACATCGGCGTCATGCTGGGGCACTGGATCCGCCACCGGCAGATCGAATTCTGGAAGCTCCGGTTCCTCGCGTGGCTCTTCACCAGTTTCGGCGTGGGCGGCTGGATCGGGGTCATTGCCGACCAACGTTTCGGCCCGGCGGCGCTCGGGGTGCCGGCGGCCGGCTGCACCCTAGCCGGCGCGATCTTCTGGTTCGTCACCCATCGCGGGCTGGTGGACCTGATGCAGGACGCCGGGCCGCAGCCGCCGAACCTTGGCAGCCTGCCCGACCGGTGACGGTTTTCCCCACGGAATCCGCATTGGCGTGCGGCGTTGGGTTTTGCCACGCTGTCAGCCATGTTCGACCTCCTCGCTGAATCCCCGCGCGACCGCGCGCGCCTGTGTGGTCCGGGCCACAGCCGACGCGAGTTTCTTCAGGTCGGTGCGCTCGCCGCCATCGGACTGTCCCTGCCGCAGTATTTGCACGCGCGGGAAGCGGGCCTGGTGAAGCCGGGCAACGACCGGCGGTCGTGCATCATGATCTTCAACCTCGGCGGACCGAGCCACCTGGACCTGTGGGACATGAAGCCCGACGCGCCAAGCGAAGTCCGCGGGCCATTCCAGCCGATCCGCACGAAGTCAGATGCCTTCGAGCTGTCCGAGCTGCTGCCGCTGCACGCGAAGCAGGCGGACAAGTTTTCGCTCGTGCGTTCGTGCCATCACGACGGCGCGGCCGTGCACGATGCCGGCTGGCAGATGATGCAGACCGGGCGGCGCTTCACCGGCGGCATCCAGACGCCACACGCGGGCGCGGTGACGTCGCACCTCATGGGCCGGCGCACGGACCTGCCGCCATTCGTGGTGCTGCCGCAGCTCATGGGTCGCGGCGGCGGCAATCTGCCCAACGGCCAGGCCGGCGGCTTCCTCGGCAAGGCTCACGACCCGTTTGCGCTGATGGCCGATCCGTCGCAGAAGGACTTCAAGGTTCCCGACCTGCTGCCGCCCGACCAGATTGGCGCGCACCGGCTTGAACGCCGCCGCAAGCTGCGGGACATCGTGGATTCAACGGTCAGCGCCTTCGAAGCCAGCGAAGACGCGCGGCTGATGGATGCCAACTTCCACGCCGCCTTCCGCATGATGACGAGCGAGAAGGCCCGTGCGGCGTTCGATCTCGGCCAGGAACCGCAGAGGGTGCGCGAGCGTTACGGCATGAACCGCTTCGGCCAGTGCTGTCTGCTGGCGCGCCGGCTGGTGGAGAGCGGGGTGCGCTTCATCACAATCAACACCTTCCTCACCGTCTTCGACGAAATCACCTGGGACATCCACGGCTCGAAGCCCTTCACGTCCATCGAGGGCATGAAGGACATCGTGTGCCCCATGTATGACCAGGCCTACAGCGCGCTGATCGAGGACCTCCACCAGCGCGGACTGCTGGACGACACGCTGGTGGCCTGCCTGTCGGAGTTCGGCCGCACGCCCAAGGTGAATCCGGCCGGCGGCCGCGACCACTGGCCGCAGTGTTTCACAACCTACTTCGCCGGTGGCGGCGTGAAAGGCGGCCGGGTGGTGGGCGCGAGCGATCCGGTGGGCGGCTTCCCGGCGGAACGGCCCGTGAAGCCTGGGGACATTGTGGCGACCATCTTCCACAGTCTGGGATTCGATCACTCATCGCATCTGCCGGGTCCGGGCGGAAGGCCGTTTCCGCTGACAGACCTCGGCACGGAGCCGATCAAGGAGCTGTTTGCATGATCCGAACTTCGTCTATTCCGGCGGTGTTCGCCCTGTTCCTTTCGCTCGGAGCTGCGCTAGCCAAAGACGCCCGTCGGGGTGACGCCATCTCCTTCCGGCGCGATGTGCTGCCGATCCTTTCGAAGGCCAACTGCAATGGTGGCGGCTGTCACGGCGCGCTCGCCGGCAAGGGCGGCTTCCGGCTGTCCCTGTTCGGCTACAACCCCGAGGCCGATCACCTGGCCATCACCCGCGAGGCGGGTGGACGCCGCGTCGAGTTGTCCGATCCTGGCGCCAGCCTGCTGCTCACCAAGCCGACCACGCTGGTGAAGCACAAGGGCGGCAAGCGGCTGGAGACCGATTCGGACGACTACCGGACGTTGGCCCGCTGGATTGCGCAAGGCGCGCCCGGCCCGAAAGCGGACGATCCGGCGCTCACGGAACTCACCGTGTCCCCCGCCGAGAAGACCGTCCGTGAGGGGCAGGCGCTCCAGTTGCAGGTGCGGGCGAAATTCAGCGACGGCGTCGAGCGCGACGTAACCCGCTGGGCCAAGTTCACCTCGACCGACGAGACCGTCGCCAGCGTGGACGGCTCCGGGAACGTCAGCGTGATCGGTCCCGGCGCGGGCGCGATCACGGCCTGGTATTCCTCCCAGATCGTCATCGCTCGGCTTACGTCCCCCTTCTCAAATGCGATACCGGCCGAAGTGTTCGCGCAGGCACCGCGGGCGAACTTCATCGATGATCTGGTAGTGGCGCAGTTGCAGCGCCTGAACCTCAGGCCCTCGCCGCCGGCGGATGACGCCACGTTCGTGCGCCGAGCCTTCCTCGACACCATCGGCCGGCTGCCCACGCCCGCCGAGGTCGAGGCGTTCGTCCGGGATTCCGCCGCCGACAAACACGCGCGGTTGGCCGACACGCTCTTTGCCCGGCCCGAGTTCGTGGACTACTGGACCTACAAGTGGTCGGACGTGTTCCTCGTCAGCGGCGCCAAGCTGCGGCCCGACGCGGTGCGGGCCTACTACGGCTGGATTCGCGCGCGCGTGGCGGACAATACCCCGTGGGATCGGTTGGTGCGCGAGTTGGTCACCGCCCGCGGTTCGTCGGTGGAGGAAGGCGCGTCGAACTTCTACGCCGTTCACCAGGACCCCGAGTCCATGGCCGAGAACGTGAGCCAGGCGTTCCTGTCGCTCTCGATCAACTGCGCGCGCTGCCACAATCACCCGCTGGAGAAGTGGACCAACGACCAGTATTACCAGTTCGCGAACCTCTTTGCCCGCGTGCGCGCCAAGGGCTGGGGCGGCGACCCGCGCAGTGGTGACGGCAAACGCACGCTCTACGTCGAGTCCCGCGGCGACCTGATCCAGCCGCGCACCGGCAAGCCCCAACCGCCCGCGCCGCTCGACGCCCCGCCGATCCCGGCCGACGACCCGGGCGACCGCCGCGAGGTGCTCGCCGACTGGCTCACGTCGCCGGCGAATCCCTACTTCACCCGCGCCGTCGTGAACCGTGTGTGGGCGAACTTCCTCGGGGTCGGGTTGGTCGAGTCCGTGGACGACCTGCGCGCCTCCAACCCGGCCAGCAACGAGGCGCTCCTGGCCGCGCTGGCGCGGTTTACCGCCGAGCAACGCTACGACCTGCGTGCGCTGATGCGGCTGATCCTTACGTCGCAGACTTACCGCCGCTCCAACGAGGTGTTGCCCGAGAACCGTGACGACCGCCGGCACTATTCGCGGCACTTCCCGCGCCGGCTGAGTGCCGAAGTTCTGGCCGACGCGTTGGCCGACATCACCGGACGGCCGGAGACGTTCAAGGAGATCGTCCTGAGCGACGGGTCGACCGAGAAGACGACCCTGCAGACCAACGCGGTGCGGTCACTGCAGCTTTCCGATTCGGCGGTGAGTTCCTATTTCCTGAAGACCTTCGGCCGCAACCAGCGCGAGATCACCTGCGAGTGCGAGCGCTCGAACCAGCCCAGCCTGGTGCAGGTGCTCCACCTGTCGAACGGCGGCACCATCAATGACAAGCTTGTGGAGAAGGATGGACGTCTCGCGAAGCTGCTGGCCGCGGACCCGGCGCCCGAGCAGCTCGTCCGCGAGGCTTGGCTGCTCTGTCTCGGACGGCCGCCCACCGAACGCGAGCGGACGGAATTCGTCCGGGCGCTCGCCGAGGCTCCCGCCGATCAGAAACGCGAGGTCGCCGAAGACCTCTTCTGGTCGCTACTCACCAGCCGCGAATTCCTCTTCCAGCACTGACATGAAGCCCAAACGAATTCGGAATTCGGAATGCGGAGTGCGGAACCGAGTGCAAAGCGGTGCCGTTGCGTTGCTGGTCACCTTCTTGGGGGTAGGCAGTCATCTGGCCGGCGCAGAGGTCTTCTACGAGCGCGACATCGCCCCGATCTTTCGGACCTACTGCGCCGGCTGCCACAACGACGCCGACCGCGAGGGCGACTTCTCGCTGGAGACCTTCTCCGGCCTGCGCGCGGGCGGTGATAAGGGCGATCCGCTCAAGCCCGGCGACCCCGACGCCTCGCTGCTCATCAAGCTGCTGGAGGGACGGGCCAAGCCGGCGATGCCGCCCAAGGATGAACCCAAGGTGCCGCCCACGGAACTCGCCCGCCTCAAGGCATGGATCGCCGCCGGCGCGCCCGGGCCGAAGCAGGATGTCTCGATCCTGGAACAGTTGGTGGTGCCCAAAGTGGCCACGGCGAACCGGCAGGCCGCGCCCATCACGGCCGTGGCTTTCTCTCCGGACGGAAAGCAGGTGGCCGTCGCCGCGGGCGGGCGCGTGGAGTTGCGGCGTTCGCCGAACGGCCGGGCGCGGAAGGCGCTGGCCGGACTGCCGGGCAAGGTGAACGCGGTTCACTTCTCGCCCGACGGCAAGCAACTGGTCACGGCCAGCGGCATTCCCGGACTGAACGGCATCGCACAGCTGTGGGAGGTCCGCAGCGGCCAGCGGCTGCGCGAATTCGGCGGTCATCGCGACACGTTGTTCGACGCGGAGTTTTCGCCGGACGGCACGGTCCTCGCGACGGCGGGCTACGACCGCACGATCCGGCTTTGGCAGGTCGCCGATGGTAAATTGCTCCGCACGATTGCCGTGCACAACGGTGCCGTCTTCGACCTGGCGTTCGATCCGACCGGGACGGTGCTCGCCTCGGCCAGCGCGGACCAGACGGTGAAGCTCTGGCGCGTGAGCGACGGGCTGCGGCTCGACACGCTGAACCAGCCGCAGGGCGAGCTGAACGCGGTCGCCTTCACACCCGACGGGCGGCACATCGTGGCGGCCGGCACCGACAAACGGATTCACCTGTGGCGCTTCGTCTCGACCAACGGGCCGGCGCTGAACCCGGTCGTCGACTCGCGATTCGCTCACGAGGCCGCGATCACCGCGTTCACGCTGAGTGCGGATGGAAGGTCCCTTTTCACCGCGGCCGCTGACCGCACGCTCAAGCGGTGGAGTTTGCCCGACCTGGTCGAGCGCCAAGCATTCGAGACGCAGCCTGACTTGGTTTCCGCGCTCGCCGCGGTGCCGCAACGGGAACGCCTGGCCGTGGGGCGGCTGGACGGTTCGCTGAAGGTTTACGAATCCAGAGTGGTAACCCGCGTAGGAGACGAGGTGACGAGTCTCCAATCCGGTAGGTCTAGACAGAGCCTCCTTACGTCGGCTTCTACAGGATCAGGGATGGTTGAGTCGGTTCGCTTCATGGAAACGGAACCCAACGACCTGGTGACGCAGGCGCAGGCCGTGAACGTGCCCACCGAGATTGTCGGCTCCATCGGCCGCGCCGGCGACGTGGACGTGTTCCGTATCCGCGCCGAGGCGGGGCAGGAACTCATGCTGGCGGTTGACGCCGTCGCGGCGAAGTCGTCGCTCGACAGCCGGCTCGAAGTGCTGACCACCGACGGCAAACCCGTCGAACAGGTCGTGCTTCAGGCTGTGCGCGACTCGTGGTTCACGTTCCGCGGCAAGGATTCCGACACGCCCGATGACTTCCGGCTCCAGAACTGGCGCGAGATGGAGCTGAACGAATATTTCTACGCCAACGGCGAGGTCGTGCGGCTGTGGCTGTATCCGCGCGGACCGGACTCGGGTTTCAAGGTCTATCCCGGCGAGGGACGCCGGCACACGTTCTTCGGCACGACCGCGCTCACGCACGCGCTGAACGAGCCCGGCTACATCGTGGCGCCGCATCCGGCCGGTTCAAAGCCGGTGCCCAACGGCCTGCCGGTCTTCCGGCTGAACTACGAGAACGACGACGATCCGACCCGCGAGGCCGGGGTGGATTCGCGGCTGCTCTTCACCGCGCCGCAGACCGGCGATTACTTGGTGCGCGTCATGGACACGCGCGGCTTCGGTGGGACGACAAACTTCCATTACACGCTCGCAGTGCGCCCGAGCCGACCGGACTTCAGCGTCACAGTCGAGGGACTGAATCCCAAGGTTAGTCCCGGCAGCGGACGCGAGTTGCGCTTCGTGGCGAAACGGCGCGAAGGCTTCACCGGTTCGATCCGCGTCGAGATTGCGAACCTGCCGCCGGGCTTCACCGCCAGCACGCCGGTGGAGATTGAGGCCGGGCAGATGGTCGCGCTGGCCACGCTGCACGCGGCGGCGGACGCGGTGGCGCCGGACGAAGCGGCGGACAAGGCCGTGAAAGTGACCGCCTCGGCAACGATCCACGGCCAGGTGGTGGCGCATGAGCTGGGCGCGCTCGGCGATCTTCAGCTCGGCAAGCCACCGAAGCTCACGGTGGAAATCCTCGCCGGCACCGACCGGGCGCACGTCAGGGAAACGCCGGGCCAGCCGCTGGAGTTTACGATCCGGCCGGGCGAAACGATCACGGCCCGGGTGCGGGCGGTGCGGCACGACTTCAAGGACCGCATCGAGCTGGGCAACGAGGACTCGGGCCGCAACCTCCCGCACGGACTTTACGTGGACAACATCGGCCTGAACGGACTGCTGATCGTCGAGGGGCAGACCGAGCGCGACTTCTTCATCACTGCAGCGCCGATGGCGCAGCCCGGCGTGCGGCAGTTTCACCTGCGGGCTCGCGGGGACGACGGGCAGGTGTCACGACCGGCCATCATCCGGGTGCTGTCCAAGTAGCCGCGCGCAGGCAGCGGAGTTGCCGAAGCGGCGATTGCGGCAACGTTGCCGGTGTGAAGAAGACGTTGATTGGAGCGGGTGCGGTCGGGTTGGTCGCGTTGGGCTGGATGCTGTCGGGTTGTTCCGCGGTGCCGAAACGGACGGACTTTGCCGAGGAGTTCCGCGTCGCCTACTCGGCGGCGGCAGCGCGGCCCACGGTCGCGGCCGGCTCCGAGGCGGAGCGACAGGCCATCGAGCGGGTGAAGCGGTTCCTCGGCAACTGGAGCGACGCCACCATCCGCGAGCAGACAGCGCAGGTGTATGCTCCGGAGGCGTATCTCAACGACACCCTGAAGACCCTCCGCGGCGCCGAACAGATCCGAGACTACTTCCTGGAGACCTCGGAAAACGCCGAGAGCATCACGGTGGAGTTCGCCGACGTGACGAGGGCGTCGGACGGCGCGTATTACTTCCGCTGGGTCATGGATGTGCGGATGAAGAAGGTCGCGGCCGGGAAAACCATCCGCACACCCGGAATCACCCTGGTTCGCTTTGACGAACAGGGCCGCGTGCTGATCCACCAGGACTACTGGGACAGCGCGGCCGGGCTGTGGGAACATGTCCCGGTGCTCGGCCGCGGCATCCGCACCATCAAGGCGCGGCTCTGAAACCGGCCCGGCTCACGGCTGGGCGGGGGTGACGACCTGGAAGAAGCGGGCTTCGCCGCTGCCGGTCAGCGGGGCCTCGATCAGCCGGTCGCTGGCCCCGATAGGCACGTCCAGGATCTTGGACCAGGCACCGCCATCCACGGTTTCCCGGGCGCGGAGCGTGTAACTGGCGCCGGCTTTCGCGGTGAACCGAAGCAGCGGTGTCGCGTCCGATGTGACCGTGACGACGGGAGGTTCGGTGACGCCGCCGCTGACCGTGACGGTCAGTTCGTCGGCCGCATTGAATTCCCCGTCGTTCGCCGCGAACCGCAGGACATAGGTGCCGGCCTGATCGAAGCTGACCGTCGTCTGCGGCGAACTGCCGGCTGCGAACGCCGCTGTGCCCGGGCCGGACACCTTGGTCCACGCGAAGGTGGGCACTCCCGGCGGTGTGGGCAGTCCGTCGTCGGTGAAGGCGGCGAGAAGGGCCAGCGGTTCGCCGGCGTTGACCGAGCGGTCCGCGCCGGCATTGACGGTCGGGCGGCTGTTGGTGGGCAGCCGTTTGGCCGTGAGCTGGAGATCGAAGCTGAGGTCCGAGGAGCCGCCGTTGTTCTGGTGCATTTCGACGGCAAGGACGTTCTCGCCCTCCCGGAGGGCGGCGAGGTCAATGGGGGCCTCGTTGACTGCGCTTTCGTCCGCGCCGCCGATGGCGGAGTTGGCGAAGGAACCGAAGACGATGTCCGACTCGGGCAGGTTGTTCCGGTAGACCTCGACGCCGTTGAGATAAACCACCGGACCGTCATCCCGCACGATGCCGAGATTCAGCGACTGGATGCTGGCGAGCCCGACGACGTTGAAGCGGGTGCGGAAATAGGTGGTGATGTGCTTGTTTCCGGAATCGGGTCCGAAGCCGACCACCGTGGCTTCGTCGCCGTCGCCGTAGCCAAGCTGGGCCGGGCCGCTCTTCCAGGCGGAATCCACGAAACCTGGAGCGCGCCACGCGGTGCCTTGGTCCTCACCGGTGTCGAGATAACGCCAGACCGAGCCCAGCGGCAGCAGGGTCGCATCGCCGGCGCTGCGCGTGACGCTGATGAGCAGGTCATCGCTCGCAGACAGCTCGCCGTCGCTCACTGTCACCCGGAGTCCGAACACGCCGGTGCCGGGAACGGCCACCGTCGTGGTGGCGGCGGCAGGCGAGCCGAACACGATGCCGGCGGGGCCGCTGGTCTGGCTCCACGCGAACCGCAGCGGATCGCCGGGCGTGCCGTCGTCGGTGGCCGTGGCGGTGAGGGAGAGCTGCACCGGGAAGGCCGATTCGACCAGTTCGCGATCAGGACCGGCATCGGCGATCGGAGGACGGTTGGCGCCATTGTCCACCCCGGGCGAGCCGCCGAACGGGCTGGCGCGCCACGCGGCGGGATCGTCGGCGTAGGCCACCGGAGTGCGGCGTTCGAGGGTCGAACCCAAGCCGGCGGCCGTGGTGGGCCACGGGGCGCGGTCGTTGTAGCGGACCGAATCCTCGGCCAGATACGGCACGACCACCGAAACCTGTCCGAACTGATTGGTCACGTAATCCGGGGCGTCGGGACGTTGCAGTTCCAACCGTTCGCCGCCGTCCTGCAGATTGCCCAGGAATGGCCCGAAGACCGGCACCGCGGCGGGGATGCCGAAGCGGCTGCGGAACAGGCCCGGGTCACCGGCGGTCACCACCGCGTAGCCGTGCGCGGCCAGCGTCACGTTGGCCGGGAACTCGAAGTCCACACCCGCGAGGCGCCAGCGGTTGGTCGGGAACGCCGGGTCGAACAGCGGCACCGCAACCGCGGTGAGGTTGTGGATTTCCACGAACTCCACGTCGCCGGCCCTGGGCTCGTAGTTGAACTCGCTGATGACAACCCCACCCAGCCTCGGTCCGGCGTTGAGCGTGCCGAGCGTGACGGCGGCCTGGGCGGGAAACTGCACTTCGCCGACGCTGTTCGTGCGGCGGCCGAAGGACACGCCGTTGGCGCTGGCCGGGAAGTTGAAGCCGTCGCTGTAGCCGGTGAGAGTGCCCGCGGCGTCCGCACTGAACAGCCAGACTTCCTCGCCGTGGGAGTTGAACGTGAACCGGGTTGGGGAAGCCGTCGCGTTGAAGCCGGTTTCGTTCAGCACGAGGTATCCACCGGCGGGAATCACCGAGCCGGCTGGGAGGCGGAACTTTTTCGGCTCGTTCGCGTTGTCCGTGAGGAACCAGCCGGAGACGTCGGCGGCCTGGGCCGTGGGATTGAGCAGTTCCACCGAGTCCAGTTGCGGCGGATCGGTGTGGGCGAGCAGCTCGTTGATGACGACGGACGGAATGTTGCCGGCGGGGTCGTCGGCGCCGGGGGAGCCGCCTGTCTGCGTGCTGGCGCGCCAGTTCGCGGCGGCGTTGGGATCGGGATTGGCATTGGCACTGACCGGCACGAGGGAGAAGCCCGTTCCATCCGGGCTGGCGGGCCACGGGGCGGAGTCGCCGTAGGCCACGTCGAAGATTGGTTCGCCGGTGGCGTGAACGAGCGTCACGCGCTCGCCGCCGTTGGCGAGTTTGCCGGTATAGGCGCCGGCGACGGGCACGTTCGGATAGCGGTTGGTGAAGGCGGTGGCGTCGCTGACGAGCACCGCAAACCGGCCCGGGGCGAGACGGGCCCCCCGCGGGAACGTGAAGCTTAGTCCATTGGTGAAGCTCACGCCGCTGAGGTCGAGTTCGGTGCCGCCCGTGTTCTTGAGTTCGACGAACTCGAAGTGGTCGCCGTCCACCTCCGCAGTGCCGGCGGGGTTATACATGAGTTCGGTGATTGCCAGTGTCTTCCACGTCTGGGCGAGGATGAAGTCGGCCTCGTTGAGCGCGCTCCAGTTGGTGCCGACGAGAGCCCGGGAACGGACCCGGGTGCTTTCGCTCAGCGGGATCTGGGCCCCGCTGGCGAGCAGCCGGGCGGTGCGGGACATGCCGCCGCCGATCAGGCGCGGATCCGTGCCGTCGAGCGTGTAGTAGATCTCGCCGGCGGGCGCGGTCACCGTCAGGGCAAAGCCGTTGGTGAACACTCCGCCGTGGCGGCTGAAGGCGGGCGCGGCCGTGGTCGGATACAGGCCGCGGGTGCGCAGTTGGGCGAGCACGTTGGCGGTGCGCTGGTTGAAGTAGTTTCCCATGATGCCGTTCACCGAGTTCAGCCAGTGCTGCCGGGTGAGCGGGGTCGAAACCTTGGAGTCGCCCCAGCGGGCGGACTCGGCTACGACCGCGGAATAGATCTGGTTGGTGCGGGCGGCGAATCGCGCCCGGGCGGCTTCCGGGGTCAGGGCGCCGCCGTTGAAGAAATGCCGGTGAATGTGGTCCGCCGCGAGCATCCGGAACTCAAGGTTGCCGCTCGCCTGCTGCCAGAGGTATTGGGGATTGCTCTTGGAAACGCTCCAGCTGGTCGCCGTGCCGTAGGGGCCGGTGCGGTTTTCGTTCACGTTGAGCAGCGTGTGCTCCGCGTCGTGCGAGGTGAACCGGAAGCCGCCGGTCAGGCCGGTGCGGTTGCGCTGGCCATACCAGTTGTTGGGCGAGGTGTTGCCGAGGAAGTTCGAGATCGGGGCGTCCAAGTTGCCGCCGTAGAGAATGACCAGCATGTAGTCGATCAGGTTGTCCACTTCGAGCAGGTTCTCGTAGGCGGGATTGGGCGTGCCGTCCTCGTTGCGGCCCTGGATTCGGAAATACGCGGCGTTGTTCGTCAGGCCGGCGCGGGCGGCGTTGTAGAGGCGCGTCCACGCCTGCATGTCGCCGTCGGTGGCGTTGATGGTGTAGGGGCCGGCCTCCACCTTGATCACGTCCCAGTCCTCCTTGTTGCCGCCGTAGTAGGTGGCGGAGTAGGCCGCCTCGGGGCGTTCGCAGGTGTTGAAGAGACCCCAATACATGCCGTTGATGTAGAGGTGGTAGTAGTTGCCACGTTCGCCCTGCCGGCCCATCGCGAGCTGGCTGTCGCGGCTGAACTGGTCGCGGATGAACACGCCCTGCGAGTCGCCTTGGAAGCTCCACGAGTAGTTCTGGAACGTCCGCAGATCGAGGGCGTCGAACTCGTCCGCCCCGCGGTCGCCGAACAGGGGGTAACGGAGCTTGGTGGCGCCATATTCTTCGCGGAAGAAGAAGCGGAGCGCGTGCTTGGGATTGCTGGTGCTGCGCGAGAAACCGCCGCGGATGCGGATGCCGGCATTCACCTGGAAACCGTCCTGACCGTCGGGATGGAGGAGTTCCAGCGAGATGGGACGTTCCCAGAGGCGGCCGTCCTGACCGGGGTTGGCGTAGATGCCGGTGGTGCTGTTGAAGAGATGGTTGAGGTCGGTGACGACGCAGAAGGAAGGCAGCGATTTGAGCGCCGGGATGATCTCATCGCGGTAGAGCGGCGAGTTCACGATGTCCGGGTCCATGCCGTAATCGCGCACGTTGGCTCCCCACGAACTGGGCCAGCCGGCGGGGGCCACGCCATTCGTCGCCTGACGGATGACGTCCGCGAGGAACAGGTAGGTGTGCGTGTCCACGCCGCTGGGCTGGAGACCGGTCTTGAAGGCCGCCGCGCGCAGCACGGTGGTGCTGCGGATCGAGACCGGACCGGCGTAGATGAATCCGTTGGTGAGCGACGGCGGGGTGCCGTTGGTCGTGTAGCGGATGGTCGCCCCGGCGGTGGCGGTGCTGATGACGAGGTCGAACGGTTGCTCGTAGAAGCCGCGGTCGTGGCTGAACTTGGTGTCGCCCACGAAATCCGCAAAGCCGCCCGTGTTGGCGGCCCCCGGCGAGGGCGGATCGAAAAACCGTGCCTGCCCGCCCTGGAAGCCGTAGGACACGTTGGGCTTCTGCGCCGGGTATTCGGGGGCGAATTCCGTGGTCGGCGCGGCTGCCTCGGGTGCGAACAGTGCGAGGTATTCCCCACCGGCGGCCAGGCTGAAGCTGGTGTGGAGCTGCGCGCCCGCGTTGGTCCGGTTCTTGCCGGAGGCGAACACGACCAGATAGGCACCGGCGTTGAGGTTGGTCGCCGGGAACTTCCACTTGGCCGGCAACACCGGGTCGTCGGTCAGCGACCAGTCCTTCAGATTCACCGCGCTGGCCGTGGGATTGTGCAGTTCAATCCAGTCGGAGGAGTCGCCATCGGTGTCGGTGAGGCCGCCGCTGTTGCTGGCGAGGAACTCGGTCAGGACGATCTGGGCGGAGGCGGAAAAGCCCAGCGCCAGCGCGAGCAGTCCGGTCAGCAGCCGGCGAAAAGACGGGCGTTGCATGGTCATGTTACGGATTGGAAACGCTTCCAACGGAGCAAACGCGGGGCCGAATGGCAATTCCGGCGGCAGATTTTCGCCGCCGCCGGATTCGGCGCCTGGTTGGTGCAGGCAAAGAATATGGAGGGCGGTCAGGCCTGCCTGGTCCGGCCCCGGCCCGTTCTTGCGGCAATTCGAGGATGGCTGCCCGGACTACGCCGAGTAGTCCAGATACACCGTCTTGCTGCGGGTGTAGAAGTCGAGCGCGGCGGTGCCCTGTTCGCGGAACGAGTCGGTGCTGCTCTGCTTCACGCCGCCGAAGGGCGCCTGCAACGCGAGGCCGGTCGAGATCTGGTTCACCTTCACCACGCCCACCTCGATGCATTCGGCGTATTGCATCGCCCGCTTGAAGTCGCGTGTGACCACGCTGGCGCTCAGGCCGTATTGGACGCCGTTGGCGACCGTGATGGCCGCGTCAAAGCTGTCCACCGCGAGGATCGCGACCACCGGTCCGAACACCTCTTCCTGCGCAATCTTCATCGTGGGCGTCACGTTGCCGAGAATGGCCGGCTGCATGAACCAACCGTGGGCGAACTCGCCATCGGTCAGCCGCGCGCCGCCCCAGAGCAGTTCCGCGCCCTCGGCCTGGGCTTGTTTGATGGCGTCGAGGTTGCCCTGGAGTTCCGCCTCGTTGACCGCCGGGCCCATCTGCGCGCCGGGCGTGAGGCCGGGAGCGACTTTCCACGCCTTGGCCGCGGCGATGAGTTTCTCCGTGAACGCCGGCAGGACGGACCGTTCGACGATCACGCGGCTCGTGGCGGTGCAGGCCTGGCCGGTGAGGCCGAACCCGGCGATGGTCACCAGCTTCGCGGCCAGGTCGAGGTCCGCGTCGGCGAGCACGATGGTCGGGTTCTTGGAACCCATCTCCAACTGGCAGCGGATCATGCGCGGCGCGACTGCCTGGTAGAGCGCGGAACCGACCGCGTGCGAGCCGGTGAAGCTCAGGGCGGTCACCGCCTTGTTGGCCGCGACCTCGGCGCCGAACGCGCGGCCCTCGCCGGTCACGACGTTCAACACGCCCGCGGGCAGACCGGCTTCGTGCAGCACCTTCGCCACTTCCAGTGTCATCGCGGGCGCCTGCGAGGCGGGTTTGAGCACGACCGTGTTCCCGCAGAGCAATGCCGGGGCGAGCTTCCAGACGGGGATGGCGATGGGGAAATTCCACGGCGTGATCAGCGCGACGACCCCGAGCGGCTCGCGGCGCGTGAACATCAGGTTGCTCGGCAGATCGTGCGGGATGACCTGGCCGCCGACCGTGTAGCTGAGTCCGCCGTAGAAGCGGAAGATGTCCGCCGCGCGCTGCACCTCGCCGGTTGCCTCGGTCAGGGTCTTGCCTTCTTCGCGCACGAGCAGTTCCGCCAACTCGGCCTTGCGGGCTTCGAGCAGTTGCGACGCCTTGGAAAGAATCCGGCCGCGCGCGACCGACGTGGTGGCGGCCCATTTCGGGAATGCCGCCTGTGCCGCCGCGACCGCCGCCGCGGCGTCCTCGCGTCCGCCGGCCGCATAGGTGGCAACGGTTTCGCGGGTATCGGCGGGATTCTGGGTTGTGAACGTCTTGCCGCTGGCGGCGGGAACGGATTGGCCGTTGAGGAACAGGTCGTAACGCTTCATGCGGCCAGCATACGGGCTGCGGCTAGGTGGGGAACGCCAATTCTCGCGGTGCCTACATGCCAATTGGTTTGCGCTGGGCGAACCCGCTCGGCGAAGCAACTGACAGCCATCTTGGTCCGCGCTATGGCATTGCCGGAGCCATTCGACCGGCGTTTGATGACGCCGACGAGAGTTTGTGTCCCACCATGCGAATCTACCTCGAAAGCACGATCCCAAGCTACTTGGTGGCCCGTCCCGCCCGGGATTTGCTTCAGGCTGCGCGGCAGCAGCTGACCAGGGACTGGTGGGACCTGAAGCGCGGGCAGCACGAATTGTTCACCTCACAGGTGGTCTTGGATGAGGTGGCTGCCGGGGAGTCGGTGATGGCCCGGCGTCGACTCAAGCTGCTCGACGCCGTTCCGTTGCTGGAACTGTCGTCCTCCGCCAACCGATTGGGCCGGGAAATCCTCAAGTCGGGTTTGCTGCCGGTTTCGGCGGACGGTGATGCGGCCCACATCGCATTGGCTACTGTCCACCGTATGGAAGTCCTGCTGACTTGGAATTGCCGGCACATCGCCAACGTGGCAATTCAACAGCGGCTGCGCCGGCTGGTGGAGAGCAGGGGCTTCAATCTGCCAGCGCTCGCGACCCCGGAGGAGTTCATGGGTGATTTATGAAGACTGTGGAAACTGACACATTGGATGCGATTTCCCGAGACCTAGTTCTCCGGGAAATCTGGCAGACCAAGGACGCGCTGTCCGCGACCCGTGGCCACGATATTGACCGGTTGTTTGCGGAGGCCCGTGCGCGGCAGGCACGCTCTGGACGTCCCGCAGTGAACCTTCAGGAGCGAAAGCCGCGGGCCAAGCCAGTGCCGGGTCTGGCCGCGTAGGTCACGACGATTTCCCGGAAGCCAGCGAAGTATCTGAGAGGGAAATCGCTTAAAACAGGATGCTCTCAATGAAGGTCGCCAGCGGTTCCGGCTGCTTCCGGTTCTTGCGGACGACCACTGCGAGTTCACGGCTGAACCGCGGGTGGGTGGCGATGCGCCGGACCTTTCGCCGTTCGCCGTAAAGTGCGAGCACGCGTTGGGGCACAAAACTGCAGCCCAGACCCAGCGCGACCAAGTTCACGATGACTTCGAAGCTGTCGAGTTCGATGGCCGGACTGATTTCCAATCCCTGCGTTCGGAGCCACGCGTGCAGCTTGGTTCCGGTCGTTCCCCGGCGATCGATGAGGAGCCATCTTTCCGCGGCGAGGCGTTTGCGCAGGGTTCGCAGAGGTATCGGACCGGAGGCTGACGTCAGCTCAGTGTCGGGTGGAGCAATCACGACAAACTCATCCGCAAAACGGTGGGTCGCGGTGAGCGTTCCGTGCAGCCGCGGTGGGATGGCCAGCAAGCCGACATCCAGCGTCTTGGCCTCAAGAGCGCCGATGATTTCGTCGCCGCCGAGCTGTTGCACGTGGAGCTGGACGGCCGGCATCCGCTTGCGAAAGGCGAAGAAGAAGCCGGGAAAACAGGCTAGACCGATGCTCCGGTCCACCGCCACGCGCAGCGTCTGTGGGATCAGGGCGAAGTCCTGCTGGAGCTGCTGCAGCGTCGCTTCGGCTGCGGCGAGGATGGGCTTGGATTTCTCGTAAAGCAGGCGGCCGGCCGGCGTGAGGCCAACCCGGCGAGTGGTGCGCTCGAACAGGGCGACGCCCAGTTGGTCTTCCACCCCGCGGATCTGCCGGGTCATGGCGCTTTGGGTGAGTCCCGCCTTTTGGCCCGCGCGGGTGAAGCTGCCTTCTTCCGCGACGAGGTGGAACAGCCCCAGTTCGTAGAGATCGAAGGGAACGGTGGCGAGGAAGTCGCTCATGCAAAAATGGCATCAGTGTAATTGGAGTAATGCATTTCACGCAATTAATGATCGGACGGAAGGTCTGCCCAACGACCACCGAGTCGTGATCGAAAGGAAACATCATGGCCAATCCCGAATCCCGGCTGCCGGAAAACGTCCCCGGAGCCTTCTTTGTCACCAGCGACTGCATCGACTGCGACCTGTGCCGAGAGGCGGCGCCGAACATCTACCGGCGAAATGCAGACATCGGCTATTCGGTCGTCATCCGCCAACCCGAGAACGAGGCGGAGTTTCAGCAGGCCCAAGCCGGACTGGAAGGATGCCCGGTCGAAGCCATCGGCATGGACGAGACTGCCCTCAGCCCGGCGTTGTCCCGATTCGCGGAGTCGGCGCAGACTCCGGCGTGATGTTCGCCCGATTCCTTCTGCCGATCGCTGGCCTGCTCCTGTCGCCGTGGCTGTTCGCCGCGCCGGCCCCTCGCGGTGGAGTTCCGCCGTCGGGAATCCCGGTGCCGGAAACCATCCGGCAGGAACTCGCCGCGGGCGCGGCCGAGCTGGGCCGGCAGGTCGCCACGCTGCGGTCGGCGACGAACCTGCTGGCGCAGGACCTATGGCCGGACGTCGCGGTGTTGCACAAGGCGGTGGACTGGGCGCTGCGCTACGACGAGTTCCACGCCACGAACCAGTTTGCCCAGGCTCGCGAGCTGCTTCGGCTAGGACAGGAGCGGGCCGCGCAACTCGCCAGCGGAAACGCTCCGTGGACGCGCCAGACCGGGCTCGTGGTGCGCGGATTTGTGTCGCGGATCGACGATTCGGTGCAGCCCTACAGCGTGGTGGTGCCCACCAACTGGGTGGTCGGAGGACCGGCGCTGCGTTTGGACGTATGGCTGGCGGGGCGTGACGAAAAACGCACGGAGCTGAAATTCCTCAGCGAACGGCTGCGGTCGAACGGGGACTTCGCGCCGGCGGACACAGTGGTCGTGCATCCCTACGGCCGCTATTGCAACGCCTACAAGTTTGCCGGCGAAACCGATGTGTTCGAGGCGACCCAACACGCTCAGAGCGCCTATGGCACCGATCCCCATCGCCGGGCGATCCGCGGGTTTTCGATGGGCGGCGGCGGGACGTGGCACCTGGCGGCGCACTTCCCGGATTACTGGCGGGCCGCGGCACCGGGTGCCGGCTTCGTGGATACGCCGGGTTACACCGGAATCCTGACGAAACCACCGTTGCCGCCGCCGTGGGAGCAAACCCTGTGGCGGCTTTACGACGTGCCGGGCTACGCCGCGAATTTCCGCCACCTCGACGTCATCGCCTACAGCGGCGAACTCGACCGCCAAAAGCTCGCCGCGGACACGATGGCCGCAGCGATGCGGAACGAGGGACTGGAACTGCGTCACCTCGTCGGCCCTGGCGTGGAGCACAAATACGAGCCCGCTACGAAGGCGGAACTGGCGCGGCAGTTCGACGCGCTCATGGCGACGCCGAAGGAGCTGGAGCCTCGTCGGATCGAGTTCACGACCTTCACGGCGAAGTATCCGGACCACGGGCAGTTGTCATGGTTCGCCCTCGAACAACTCCAAAGGCATTGGGAACCCACCTGGGTGGTGGCGGAGGTGATGGCTTCCAATCGGATCGTTGTGCGGACGACCAACGTGGCCAGCTTCCGCTTGGTGGATCCGCCGGGATTGGCGGTCGGGCCGGTGTCGGTGGAAATCAACGGTCAGACCGTCAGCGGGTTGGTTCGCCCGGACGAAAAGGATGTCAGCCTCTTCAAGCCGTCTTTTGAGCTGCGCGGACGCCGCTGGCGAGTCGTGGTGAGTTTCCCGAAACTGCACAAGCGTCCAGGGCTTCAGGGGCCGATGGACGACGCGTTCATGGGGCGATTCCTCGTGGTGCGGCCCACCGGCAAGGCGTGGCATCCGGCGGTGGCAAAATGGTCCGACGCGGCGCTGGAACAGTTTCTCGTCGATTGGCGGGCCCAATTCCGGGGCGAAGCACGGGTGAAGAATGACGTCGAGGTCACCGACCTGGATTGCGAGGGAAGCGATCTGATCCTCTGGGGCGATCCCGGCAGCAACCAGGTGTTGGCACGGATCCGGCGCCAGCTGCCGGTGGCGTGGAGCCGCTCGACCGTGCGCCTGGGTGCACTGGAGGCGCCGGCGGCAGCGAACGTGCCGGCCTTCATCTGCCCGAATCCGCTGAACCCGGAGCGTTACGTGGTCGTGAATTCGGGCCACACCTTCGCCGCGTGGAACGGCACAAACGCCCGGCAGACGCCGTGGCTGCCGGACTGGGCCTTGTTCGCACTGAAGGACGACGGCGCGGCGGTGACGGCGGCAGGGTTCTTCGACGAAACTTGGCGGGCCCATTGAACGCGGGCCGGTGCGTTGACGCGTGTGCCGGTGGACTTTACGGTGCGGCAGTCATGATTGCCGGAAAGATTGGAGCCGCGAACAGGGTCGCTGCCGCTGCCGCCCAGCCGAGTTTTCGCGTGGGTGACGAGCGGCTCATCAAGCTGACCGGCGCGGCCGGGCACAAGGTCTCGTCGCTGCTGACCAAGCAGGGGCGTCCGGCCGGCGTGCTCCGCGTCGCGGTGGTCGGCGGCGGCTGCTCGGGTTTGCAATACAAGATGGACCTGCAGGACCAGCCCCAGAACCGCGACATTCTCGTGGAAAGCTCCGGCGTGAAGGTCGTGGTGGACCCCAAAAGCGCTCTCTATGTGACCGGCAGCGAGCTGGACTACGTGGATGCCCTGACCGACGGCGGCTTCAAGGTGAAGAACCCGAATGCGGCGACGAGCTGCTCGTGCGGGGAGAGCTTCAGCGCGTAAGTTGCCCGGTTTGAGTTCCGGCGCGTTTTCCCGGGCGCCACACCGAATCCTCAAGTGCCGTCCTCAGTCATGACCGACGCCTTTGCGCTGCTTTCCGAACCCCGCCGTCCCTGGTTGGACGCCGAGGTGCTTAAGGCACGGTTCCTGCCGCTCTCGGCGGCGGTGCATCCCGACCGGGTCCATTCCGCATCGGAGGCTGAAAAGGCTGCGGCCAACACCCGTTACGCCGAACTGAACGCCGCCTACAACACGCTGCGGGAACCGCGGGACCGTCTGCTGCACCTGCTGGAACTCGAAGCGGGCGGCAAACCCAAGGACGTGCAGCGCATCCCGCCGGGAACGATGGATCTGTTCGTGGAGGTCGGCCAGACGTGCCGGGACACCGACGAGTTCCTGAAACAGAAGTCCACCTCGGATTCGCCGATGGTGAAACTCCGCCTCATGCAGGAGGGACTCGACTGGCTCGACCGGTTGCAGGCCCTGCAGGGGCGGGTGAACGCCAAGCGGGACGAACTGACCGCCGAACTCCGGCAGATGAATGGCGTCTGGGAGGCGGCGCCGGCCATCGGGATTCCAGATCGGGTCAATGCGTTGCCGCTGGAACGGTTGGAACAGGTTTATCGCGCCATGAGTTATGTCGCGCGGTGGACTGAGCAGATCCAGGAGCGGATCGTTCAGCTGGCGCTCTGACATCGAGGGTCCTGCGGTCGGCTGCGGGCATGATGTCGAACCGCGGCTTGCCCTGAAGGCTGAGTCGGTTGAAGGCCAAACTGCTGACGGCAACGGGGCGACTTCAATCTGAGGCCGGCACGCCACATCCGCCCGGTCAGCTTCGGAGTCCAGTCCTCCACCCGGCAATTTCCGACCCTGGCGCTGGGCAAAACCCGACAGTCTGCCGCGTTGTGGTCAGTGGATGGGGTGAAAATGGGCGCGAAACGGGAGAATTTGAGGTTGGCATCCCTGATGCATTCCAACTCCTCGTGGAAAGAACACCGTCAGCTGAAATTCATGTTGAGGTGTTACCCTCCGTCCCGGTCATCAGCATTGGGACAAAAGTCCAACCTTCCACCCCGACCGCGCCTGGTGAACAGGCCAGGCGCGCTGACTCATGAATCATCTGGCCCGGCGGCTGGGCTTCCCACTGGCCGCCGGGTTTTCTCTTTTCCCGAACTCATTCGGCCCGGTCTGTCAACCCACCGACTGCGGTAGGACGGCAGGGTGAGCCCAACGGCTTATCCTGCCGTTTCATTTGGCCTGCGGCGGGCCACGAGGAGCACGGCGAGCGCGGTGAGCAGTCCGTTCAGCATGAGCAGTTCGAAGCCGAACTTGTAACCGCCAAGCCACCCTGCGGAATTGCGGTCCAGCCATCCGCTCAGCACCGGGGCCGCGAAACACAGCGCCGGCACCCAGCGGTCGCGCACGCCAAACCGTGTGGTCATGCCCAGCACGAACAGCCCCAGCAGCGGGCCGTAGGTGTAACCGGCGATCTTGAAGACCGTGGAGATCACCGAATCGTCGTTCCACGCCCGGAATCCGAGGATCACGAGCAGCAGGATCACGGCGAAACCGACGTGGACCCAGTGCCGGCGGCGGGCGCGGGTGCGCTCGTCGAGGTCCGTCCGGCGGTCGAGGTGCAGGAAATCGATGCAGAAGGAGGTAGTCAGCGTGGTGAGGACGGAGTCCGCGCTGTTGAAGGTGGCCGCTGTCAGCCCCAGCACGAAGACGACCGCGGCGAAGGTGCCGAGCGGCCCCAGCGCCAGCGTCGGAAACAACAGGTCGGTTCGCGCCGGGATGGCGATGGCCTTGGCCTGCGCGTATTCGAACAGCAGCGTGCCCAGAGACAGGAACAGCAGGTTTACGCCGAGCAGCACCGGCACGAAGGCGTAGATGTTCTTCTTCGCCTCCCGGAGCGACCGGCAGCTCAGGTTCTTCTGCATCATGTTCTGGTCGAGCCCCGTCATCACGATGGCGATGAACGCGCCGCTCAGGAACTGCTTCCAGAAATAGTTCGGCGCGCGCCAGTCCCAGAAAAACGTCTCGGAGGTCGGACTCGTGCGGATGCGCTCCACCAGTCCTGCCAGGTCCAAGTCCAGGCCGCGGGCGATGGCCACGATGGACAGCGTGACGCCGAGCAGCAGGAAGCTGGACTGGAACAGGTCGGTCCAGACGAGCGTCTGGATGCCGCCGCGGTAGGTGTAGGCGAGCATCAGCGCGAGGATCACCGCGGTGGTCAGCCAGAACGGCACGCCCAGCCGGTCGAACACGAAGGTCTGGAATACGTTGACCGCCAGGAACAGCCGGGCCGCCGAACCCAGCGTGCGCGATAGCACGAAGAAAAAGGCGCCGGTCCGCTGCGTGGCCGGACCGAAACGCTGGCCGAGGTAGGTGTAGATGCTGGTGAGGTTTAGCCGGTAGTAGAGCGGCAGAAGGACTTCCGCGATCACCACGTAACCCAGCACGTAGCCCAGCACGATCTGGAGATAAGAGAAATGCTTGGCGCCAACTTCACCGGGCACCGAAATGAAGGTCACCCCGCTCAGCGAATCGCCGATGAGCCCGAAGGCGATCAGCCACCAGGGCGAGTTCCGGTTGCCGAGAAAGTATCCGGCCTCGCTCGCCCGGCGGCCGGTGATCCACGCGATCCCGAGCAACAGGGCGAAATACACCGCCACACAGCCGAGGATGAGGGCCGGGCTCACGGTTGGCCAAAGGGAAGTCCGGGCAGGGGCGGCAGCCGTTCCGGCAAGGCAGTGGCGAGGGAATCCAGCAGCGCCTGGCATTCCGCGGCCGGCAGCGCATGGCGGGCTTCCGCGGCACTGACCAGGCCGGCGAGGGTTTGGGTGGCGTAGTTGAGCAACCCTTGGCGCAGCGGGAGGTTGAAGACGGCCAGCGTCACGCCATAGACCAGCGGATGCCAGCCGCGCGCCTCGCCGGCTTCGATCGCCGCGAGGTAGCGCTGCACCACGCGCTCATGGCGGAGCGGGCGCAGTTGGTTCAGCTGCCGCCGGCCCACCCGGAAACTGGGTTCGGCGAACTCCGTCCGGGCATGCTCGGCCGTCCAAGCCCGGTCGAGGGCGATGAGTTCGCGGGCATGGCCGGCGCGGGCAAACTGCCAGGCCGCCAGCACCGCGGGCCATTCGCGGCGGGCGACCGTCTCCAGCGCGTAATGTTCGGCGAAAGCCCGCAGCGATGGAACATCAGCGACCGAAGGCAACGTCGGGGCCACCCAGCCCAAGCCGGCGGAAGCGGTCCCGGCCTGTTCGGCGAGGGCCCTGACTTCGCCTAGCATCGGCTCGGCTTCCGGGGCGATTTCCGCAATGGCGGCGGTCGGTGGACGCATCGGCGCGGAGCTTAGCGACAGGACTCGCCCGGGCGAGCGGGATTTGGTTGGCTGCGCCGGGATGCGCACAACCGGAATACTCCTGGCGACGATGGTGGCTGTTGCCGCCTTGATCGCGCTCGTGGGTGTCCTTTCCGCCCGCCCGTTCGCCAACCGGTTTTTGCTACCGGATGGTTCGGTGGTCCGGTTTACCCATGCGGTGGTGACGAATCGTCTCGTGATCCCCTTTCGCGGCCCGAAACTCTTTGGAGTTTGGAGCGATCCCACCACAAAGAGCCTGGTTGAGGTCTTCTCAAACAGCCAACCAGCCCTGGTCTTGGCTTTTGAACTCACGGGCAGGGATACGATCGCCCGTTGGGGGCTCGCGTCGTTGCGGCTGAGAGTTGTCCCTCCCGGGGAAACCGGTTTTCAGGCGGGCATCCAGAGTTCTGGATTATCGAGCACCGGCCCCTGGTTCACCCGGGATGTGGTGATCCACGCAGAGGCATTCCCGATCGCACTGGCCAACTCCGGTTCCGTTCGGATCGCCTTGGAACGAAAACAACCGTCGTCCGGCGAATGGCATGCTCTGCTCGTTACCAACCTTTCGGTCTCCACCAACACCCCCTGACATGTCTCAACTTTCCCATCTCTCCGCCACGGGCGAAGCCGCCATGGTGGATGTCTCGCACAAGCCGGCGCTGTTCCGTGAGGCGGTGGCGGCGGGCGAGATTCGGCTGGCGGCTGCGACGCTGGACCTCATCGAGGCGAATCACATCGCCAAGGGCAACGTGCTTGCGACGGCGCGGCTGGCCGGAATCATGGCCGCGAAAAGAACCGGCGAACTGATTCCGCTCTGCCATCCGCTGCCGATCACCCACTGCGAGGTGAACTTCGCGATTCCGCCCGCCCGCGACCGGATCGAGATTGCCGCGACCGCCCGGATCACCGCACCCACCGGGGTCGAAATGGAGGCGCTGACCGCCGTGAGCATTGCGGCGCTGACCATTTACGACATGTGCAAGGCGGTGGACAAAGGCATGGTCATCGGGGCCGTGAAACTAGTCGCCAAACGCAAGTCGGTTCCGGGTGGCGAACGGCCAATTCCCAATTCGCAATAACCGGTCAACTGGGGCCGTCAGCAGTATTCTGATCCCGGCCAGCAACGGCCGTCGCTTTGGTCCTTGGACATCGGTCCCCGGTCATTTTCCATAGCCCCGAATGATCACATTTCTCCACGGCCGACTGGTTGAGGCGTTGCCGACGCAGGTGACGGTGGATGTCCACGGGGTCGGTTACGAGGTGCTGATCCCGTTGTCGTCCTTCGACCGCCTGCCCGCCGTGGGCGCCGACGTGCATCTGCTCACGCATCTCGCGATCCGGGAAGACGCCCACACACTTTACGGTTTCGTGACCGCGGCCGAGCGCGACCTGTTCCGCCTGCTGATCAACACCGTTTCCGGCATCGGCCCCAAGCTCGCCCTCAACGTGCTCAGCGGCATGAACGCCGCGGGATTCGCCGCCGCCGTGGCCGCCGGCGATGTGAAGGCGCTCTCGGGCATCTCCGGAGTCGGCAAGAAGACCGCGGAGCGGATCGTGGTCGAACTCCGCGACAAGCTGGGCGCACTCAACGTGTCGCCCGGCGGACCGGTGGCCTCCGGCAGCGGCACGGTGACGTTGTCCGGAACGGAAGCGAAACTGGCCGACGCGACCTCGGCGCTGGTGGCGCTGGGCTTCAAGCAGAACGACGCCTACACCGCGGCGCGGGCGGCGCTCACGGTTCTGGGTGAAACCGCCTCGGTCGAACAGTTGGTCCGGGCCTGTCTCAAACGGGGAGCCTGATGTCCGCGCCTGCGCCCAAAGATCCGCTCGCGGCCGTTGAGGCCCAGCAGGTGACTGCCGGCGGCCGGGCCGTGGCCCGCACGGCGTGGCTGCTGGTCAACGTGTTTTCCGCGACCTTCCGCTGGCGCGTGGACGATCCGTTCGGCGTGCTGACGGGCGCCCAGGCGCGTCCGGCCATCTACGCGCTCTGGCACAACCGCAGCGCCCTGGCGCCGGTCGTTTACCGCCGGTTCATCCGCTCCCGGTGGCCGGATCGCCGGCTGACCGCGATGGCGAGCGCCAGCAAGGACGGGGCAATCGCCGCCCGCGTGATGGAACTGTTCGGTGCCCGCACGGTCCGCGGTTCCAGCAGTCGCCGGGGACCCCAGGCCATGGCCGAGCTGATTGACGCAGCCCGCGGCGGTTCCGATCTCGCGATCACGCCCGACGGTCCGCGCGGGCCCCGATATCACGTCCAGGCCGGGGTGATTGCGCTCGCCCAATACGCCGGGCTGCCGCTGGTGCCGGTGAGCTACCACCTGAGCGCCAAGAAGGTTCTGCGCAGTTGGGACGGTTACCAGGTGCCGCTGCCGTTCGGCCGTTGTGAAGTCGCGTTCGGCGAACCGCTCGCCGTGCCGCGACGGCTGGAGGAAGCGGGTCGGGAAGAGCTGCGCGCCGAGTTGGAACGACGCCTCGCAGCCATCACGCGCGATTGACCGTCACAGACCGACGGCCCGCATGCCAACGCCCAGCCAGAACGGGATCGTCAGGAAGCCCAGCAGCGATGTGATGAGCACGATGCGGATGGCGGTCGCCGGATCGCCCCCGTAGTGACGGGCGAGGACGATCGGAAAAACCGCCGCCGGCATCGCCGCCTCGACGACCAGGACCTGTTTCAGTTCGCGTGATGCGGGAACGAAGTGGGCGATCAGCAGCATCAGGGCGGGAATGAGCCCCAGACGCAGGAAGCTGCTCCACGCGCCGGCCCGCAGGTCCAATTCCTTACGCAGCTCGCGGAAGGAGTCCGCCATCGTCGCGCCGATGAGCACCAGCGCGAGCGGAAAGCAGCATTCCCCGAGCATGTGGAGCGTGGTGCGGATGAACTTCGGTAGCCACTCGTTCGCGCCGACGGCGTTCAGGGCGAGCGCCGCGACGATGGAAACGATGGGCGGGTTAAAGAGCTTCCGCCATTCGCGGGCCCCGCCGTGGCCGAGGGCGATCAGGCAGACCGTCCACATGGCGACATCGACGCCGAGGTTGTGGACAAACAGGACTCCCGCCGCGTCGCCGGGGAAAAGCTGGAGGATGAGCGGCAGCGGCACATAGCCGTAGTTCTGGATGCCGGTGGCGGAGGCAAAGGTGCGCTGGACCGTCTCCGATTTGGGCGCCGCGAACCGGCGGAACTGCCAGGCGACCCAGACGCCCAGCAGCACGCCGAAAAAGCCCAGCAGCGGCGGCAGCAGGAGGTTCTCCGGCCGGTGTAGGGCCGAATTGCCCAGCACCTTGTCGAGGATGAGGGCCGGCGTGAGCACGTTGACCACCACGCGCATGAGGCTGGCATCGGCCTCCTCCGTGAGCCATTCGACCTTGCGGAGGACCGTGCCGGTGGCCGCGAGGCAAAACACCGGCAACACCGCGGACAGGACCGTGCCGGTTTCGTTCACGCCGAAAGGAGGTGTTCCGCCACCGCCTCGAACTCCGCCTGCTGCACCCGGCGCAGCCAAGTCACCGCCGGGTCGTTTGCCGGCTGGCGGGCGACCTGTTCGCACAGGTCCACAAAGGCGAAGGGATCAAACGTGCCGGGCAAAGTGAGTTTGCGGGCGACTTCGGCGTCTTCCGGGCGTCCCGGGAGGAATTTCAGGCGGTCGCCGAGGCGGAGATAGACTGGATGCTCGTTGGTCCGGCGAAACCAGTATTGGGCATTCCAATAATCCGGCTCGCGGCGGTGCAGCATGGCGTGGATGAGGGCGCTGTCCCGGTCCGTGAGGTCCTGCACGATGTCGTGGGCGGGATCGTGATGGTCGTGATACAGCAGCGCGAGCGCGCGCAGGCGCGTCGCCGCTCCGGCCTCGATGCCGTGGTTGCCCATCCATTCCGCCAGTGCGCGTTCCAGCTCCCGCAGCGGCAAGACGCCCGCGCGCGGTCCGGCGCCGAGCTCGGGCAGCTCGGGAGTGCGGAGGAAGCGGCAGAAGTCGGCCGCGGCTGAGGGGGAACCGCTCATGGGTAACGGGCGCGAAGCATCAGGACGGCGCCGGGTCCCGTCAATTCGGGCCTCTCGCCGGCGCTCAGCCTCATTTCAGGTCGCCGGCACGAAACGTTGTCCGAGCAACGATGCGCCGAAGAGGACGAGGAACACCATGGTGAAGCCCGGCTCGGGCGCGACGGCGAGCAGGTCCACCAGGCAGATGCCGGCAATCAGTCCGGCCACGGTGAGTCCGAGATTGCGCGGACCGGCGGCAAACGTGTGACGCAGGCACCAGCCGGCCCACGCGACCAGCAGGCCGGCGAGCAGCACCCCGCGGAACCGCCAGTCGCCGTTGTTCAGAAGGCCGCCCAGGGCCACCGGCAGGGCGAGGACGGCGAGCGGCCAGCGCTGAAGTTCGCCGGTCGTGCTTTCGCGCTTGGCCACGTAGCTCAGGCCGATGATCCAGCCGGCGAGGGCGAAGGCACTCCACAGCGCGTAGCCGGTGATGCCCCGCTGGCCCGCCGCCGCGGCCGTGAGGAACAGGAAGAACCGGCACAGCGACATCAGCACGGGCGAAAAGGCGATGGCCTTGTGGATCGCGTCGTAGAGCACCACCGCCAGCGACAGCAGCACGGCGCAGAGGGCCGCAGTCCAGCCGAATCCGCCCAACAGCACGGTGCCCAGAGCGAGCATTCCCCAGCCCATTTTCCAGACCAGCGATTCCTCGATCCGGCCCGACGGAATCGGCCGTTCCCGGCGATATTGCCGGTCGAAATCGGCATCAAAGGCGTCGTTCAGATACATGCCGCCGGTGTAGGCGAGCGATCCGCCGAGGCACAGCAGCAGGAACCGCCAGCCGGAGCCGCCGCCGCCGAGCAGGTAGCCGGCGAGGCAGTTGGACCAGACCGTGGGCAGGTTCGAGGCCCGCCCGAGGACGAGCAGGGTGCGGATGGCTGGGCGGGACATTTCCGGCATGGGCCTACTCGACGGTGATCGCCCGCATCGCCGGATGCAGCTTCCCATTCGCGTCGGTGGCCTCGACACAGATGTAATGGGTTCCCTTGGGCAGGTCCTTCGGCAACGAGCCCTTCCAGAGGTGCGGCGACTTGATCGGTTTGGACAGCTCCCGCCAGGGTTTGGTGGGAGCTTTCGGTTCGCGTTCGACGGCGGCGACGTAGGACGGATCGGGCTCCAACACCTTGGTCAGCTTGAGCCAGGAACCGCGGTTGTTCAGGCGCATCCGCACCTTGGACTCTTCGGAGCCATTGAAGACGTTGACGTGAACCGTGGTCGAGTTGGTCGCGGTGACCGACGCGGCGATCCGGTCCGGCGCCATGATGTTCATCTGGTAGTCGGCCGGGCGGCGGGCGGCCTTGAAGTCCACCGTCACGCCGCGGTCGGCAAAGGTCAGGACCGAGTAGCCGTTCGGCGCGCCGTCGCGCATCGTGGTGTGGGGAATGCCCAGTTCATCCGGCTGGCCGGTCCACCAACTGCCGCACGCGGTGACGTTGACGACGTGGTGATGCGGGGTGGCCGCCAGCCAGCCGTCGGCGCGGCGGAGGATGCGGTGCTCATGCCAGTGGGTGTGGCCGGAAATGCTGAAGCTGTAGGGACGTTTCTCGAGCAGCCGGTAAACCTCCGCCCGGTTGGTCATGTCATCCAGCGGCACATGCATCATCAGCACGACGAGCTGCTTGTCGGGCACCAGTTCCAGGTCGCGGGCCAGCCATTGGACCTGCTGCGGATCGAGTCCGGCCCGCCAAGTGGCGGAGTTGGTGCCGCGCGTCGTGGGCGGCTCGAAGTTGATGTTGTTGAGGGACACGAAATGGACCGGGCCGTAGTTGAACGAGAAGTAGCCCGGGCCGTAGATGCGGTTGTAGGTGTCGTCGAAGTCGGCCCGGACCGCCGCGTCGGCGTTCACATCGTGGTTGCCGATGACGTTCCACCACGGCAGGCCGATGAGCGCCACCGCCGCGTTGTGCGGCTCCATCACGCTCAGGTCGTCGAACACGATGTCGCCCAGCGTTACGCCAAACTTCGCCTGCGTGGTCCCGATGAGTTCGTCCACGATGTCGTGCTTGAAGTAACCGACCTCGGTGAGGTCACGCGGCTGGGTGTCGCCAAAGAAGATGGCCTGAAAGGTGTCCGGCTCCTTTTGCGGCGCGAGCGCGAAGTCGATGGAAACGGGCAGCGGACCCGTGGGGGCGAGCCCGGGGAACTTCAGTTTCGGCGAACCGGCCGGCTTGTGCGTGTAGCTGAAGCGCGGCAGGCGGTCCGCGTTCAGCGGCGGCGTGTAGCCCCGCGGCTTGATGACGAAGAAGGTCGTTTCGCCCTCCGGCAGCAGCGGCAGGGTCCAGCGCCCGGCCGCATCGGTCAGCACGATGTCGCGCTGGTTCGAGACGGCGACACCCTTGAGGCCCTTTTCGCCGGCTTCGCGGAGGCCATTGCCATTGCGGTCCTCGAAGACCGTGCCGGTGGCCACGTCGCCATCGGCGGCGCGCCCGGCCAAGGCCAGCGCGGACAACAGCAGCAGAAACAGCGGAAGCCGGAGTGTCATGATGGCCGAGAGGCTACGGCGGCGGCTCCGCCCGACAACGGCCAAGTTCCGAAAAGTTGGGTGACCTTTCGTCGGCCGGGGTCGATGAAGGCCGCGATTCGGACTGGCGGGGGCACGCACGGGAGGAATCTCGACGCCGCCCCCGGAAGTGGCACCGGCGCCTCGCCGGTGTGAAGTCCACCGGGCGCCCTCGCCCGGTGAACGGCAGCCGAGGGCTTCTGCCGGACAGGGGGCGACCGAGGCGGCTGTCCCACTTCGGCTGGGCAGAGTCCAGATGCTCCCGCGTGCGCATGGGCCCGATTTTTTCCTTTGCCCGGCGACACCGCTTTCCCCGCTAATCCCGCTCCAAACTATGAGTTCATGGTCTGAACGTCGGGTCGTCGTCACGGGCATCGGTTGCGCGAGCAGCCTGGGCCTCGACGCCAACACGCTCTGGAACAACATCCTCGCCGGCCAATGCGGCATCGACCGCGTCACGGCGTTCGATGTCACCAACTACGACTGCCAGATCGCAGCCGAGGTGAAGGGTTTCGATCCCAAGCCCGCGTTCCCGAACCCCAAGGAGGTTCGGCGCACCGATCGGTTCACCCACTTCGGCGTCTATGCCGGCTGGGGCGCATTGAAGGATTCGGGCCTCGACCTGGAGAAGGAAAACCGCGACGAGATCGGCTGCTACATCGGATCCGGCATCGGCGGACTCTACACGACCGAGGAACAGCACAAGATCCTGCTCGAAAAGGGACCGGGCCGCGTCAGCCCGTTCATGATCCCGATGCTGATCCTGAACATGGCTTCGGGGCTGTTCAGCCTCTACTACCGGCTGCGCGGACCGAATTTCGCCACCTGCACCGCCTGCGCCACGGCCACCCATGCGCTTGGCGAGGCCTGGGCCACGATCAAGCGGGGCGACGCGTCCGTGATGTTCGCCGGCGGCACCGAGGCCACGGTGGTCCCGCTCGGCCTGGCCGGCTTTGCAGCGATGAAGGCCATGAGCACCCGCAACGATGAACCCAAGAAGTCCTCCCGGCCGTTCGACCGCGACCGCGACGGATTTGTCATGGGCGAAGGCGCGGCGGTGGTCGTGCTGGAAGAGCTGGAACACGCCAAGAAACGCGGCGCCCGGATCTATTGCGAGGTCGTCGGCTACGGCAACACGGCCGACGCCAACCACATGACCGCGCCCGATCCGGAAGGTGAAGGCGCCGCGCGGGCGATGCGCATGGCCCTCCGTCATGCGCAGCTCGCCCCGGAAGCCGTGGACTACATCAACTGCCACGCCACCAGCACGCCGGTGGGCGATCTCTGCGAGGTCCGCATGATCAAGCACGTCTTCGGCGACCACGCCTACAAACTGGCGGCGAGCGCTACCAAGAGCATGACCGGCCACATGCTGGGTGCCGCCGGCGCCATCGAGATGGCCATCTGCTGCAAGGCGGTCGAGGCGCAGGTCGCCCCGCCGACCATCAACCTCGATAATCCGGACCCCGCGGCCGACCTGAACCTCGTGCCGCACACGCCGCAGGAGCGGAAGATCGACGTGTTCACGAACAACTCGTTCGGCTTCGGCGGCCACAACGCCATCGTGATCGGCAAACGGTTCGTGGGCTGAGCCGTTTGTCCGGCCGGCACCACGGTGTCCGGTCAGGCCGGGACCGGGTCGCGTGCTTGCGGGTCGCTTCAGCGGGATTTCTGGGCGGCTGAAAGATGACGGGTCGCAGCCTCGAAGGACTCGGACTCAATGTTGGGATCCTTGGCGTAAGGCCGTCCCAGCAGGGCGTTCGGTTCGACCGGGCCGAAATCCCAATCACGGCGCAACAGGTAGCCTTCGTCGTTGGGGAACTTGGACGCCAAGTTGTAGTAGATCCGCCCCTTCAGATAGGCCGTAAACTCTGGGGTGAGGCGCATGTCAGCGGATCTCAGGCACGAAGCGGCGAGTTTGTTCTCCTCCAGGGCGGCGTGGAACTCCCCTTTCCCGTGACCCCAACTGGCTCCGGCCAGAAATGACAGGGCGGCCAGGAGACATCCTGCGCCGAGGCAGAGAAGAGGCTTCATGGAACCGGGCCAGCTTGAGTGCGCGTCCGGCTGATTCAAGTCACGGGTTGGCGGGCAGTTGCTCAAAATACAGGGGGATGGAGCCCTGGTGCACGCCGTCCACCGCGAGGTCCACGGTGTATTCGCCGAAGGTGTCCAGCTTCAGCCCGTTGATCTGCATGATCAGGTTGAAGGTGGCGCTCTGGGACTTGTTACCGAACCGCACCCCGACCTGCGCCTCGACATTCGGCACGATGGTCTTGCCGTCCTCGTCTGCGAGCGTGACCCGCAGCGTGTGGTTGCCCTCCTCGATCCGGTGGAAGCGCATCCGGGCTACCACCGAGCACAGCGGCACGACATGCGGGGCTTCCTTGGCCCGGATGTGGTCAAACGCGCCGAGGACGCAGAGCTTGCCGCTGTAGTCCACGGCCGAGTCGCAAAGGGTAAAGATTTCGAGCTTCACGGCCGCAGCCTAGGCCGCCGCCAGCTTCGGGGCAAAGGCCGGGCGCGGCCGGCCGATCCGACATGGCCCGGGCCAAATTGAAAGTGGCCCCGGCCGTCGTGACGCTACGATTCTGGCCAGATGTCCGGCCGCAAGACAGTCCCGATTCCCGACCGTCATTCCGCGCACCCGCCCGGCAAGGCGGAGTGGAAGGCGGCGGGCAACCGCCTGACCGCGAAGGAACTGACGGAACTAACCCGCGTCGTGAGCCGGGAATTCCGGCTGCTACCCTTGCTTTGTGTTCCATGATCAGCGTCGAAACCGACCGCGTTCAATCGTTGTAGCGATCATCTGCGACGCAACCACTAGCTTCTCTGGGAAGCCGTGGGATCAACCGAACAGGCGGTAGCGATTAAGCTGACGCCTTCGCTCGCTAGTTCGACGCGGAAACAGGAGAGAACACTGCTGACCCAGAAGCTGGGTAGTTAGGGACGAAAAACTTGGCCTCCACTCTGTAGGTTCCATCTGTGCATCGCTGAGCCAACACATAAGCTCCTGCAGCCTGAAATCTTTTGACGATTTCGTCCACTCGGTCAGGCGGAACTTGGTTGATGGCTTCGGTGCTAGGCTGAAATTGGTTCGCGGCATTCATGGGCATCTCAATTAAAGTTTAAATTTCTCAACTGCCTCTGCGCGTAGCGCAGTGAACTGTTTTGCCGACAAGAACGTCGCCCAAGAACACTGCAATCTTCGCTCCCGAAGCCAATCGACAAGCTGTTTCTCATTTTCCGCTTCAACGTGTTTTCCATCCGGCATAAGGAATGTCTGGAGCCTTTTTTGGACGTCAAGATCGTCTTGTCCAAATTGATTCTCAGTCTTTGATGGAGTTCGTGGAGCATCTGCACGTCGGAAAGCGCCGGCCAAATAAAGCCTGGTCAACAAATAACCGGCCAAGAAACCCAATACGCCAAAAACAATAATCAGGCTGCTGGCAAGCGACTCCGCCTTTAGCTCGAAGCCAGCCTTGGTTGGCAGACATGCCGCTACCCACTTTGCGGCTCGTTCGAGTAGTTTTGGTGTCTCGTAAAGTTGAACCAAACCTAGGCCGACGATGATTTTTGTGAGCCAATCTGATATTTGCTCCAAATTGGTGTTGACCGTCTGCCGATAATCCGGGCGCCGCCCGGAACCTTGCTCATCACCAGTCTGAATCACTTTAGGAATTCCAAAAAGGAATCCCAACAAGAATGCGATGGCGAATGCGGCCAATCCCCAAAGAATTAAGGCGAGGATGCCAGAGGTTCTTGTTGAAGGTTCAAGGTATCCCGTGAATGCGTAAACCGCATAGAACCCTATCGCTAGGGTTGCCGAAATAACTGCGCAAACGAGGCAAATATCTCGGATTTCTTCCCAATCGTCATCGCGGGTTTTGTCTGACTGTCCCGACTTCCACTGCAACCACGCGAGAAATCCCAAGGAGACAGATGCCAGAGCAATGCAGATTGCTGACCATGAAATTGGCGCACCCGCCGCATGCGATAGGCAGCAGGCTGCTGTGCCGAAAAATCCTGCGCCGAAGAGAACCGCAAGGCCCAGTTTCCAGTCCCGTTTGTTCACGAGGTCCATTACCAAGGACACGAAGTGTGTCGGCAAGAAAAACCAACGCTACGCCAAAATCTCCCTGACCACGTCCCCGCTCACATCGGTGAGGCGGTAGTCGCGGCCCGAGTGGCGGTAGGTGAGCTTCTCGTGGTCGAAGCCCAGCAGGTGCAGCATCGTCGCGTGCAGGTCGTGGACGTGGACGGGCTTTTCCACCGCCTTGAAGCCGAACTCGTCCGTCGCGCCGTGGACGTGGCCGCGCTTTACGCCGCCGCCGGCCAGCCACACGGTGAAGCCGTAGTGATTGTGGTCGCGCCCCTTGCCGTTGCCGGGCGTGCCGGGCGCGGGCATCTCGACCGCGGGGGTGCGGCCGAATTCTCCGCCGCAGATGACCAGCGTGTCCTCGAACAGTCCCCGTTGCTTCAGGTCGGTGAGCAGCGCGGCGATGCCCTGGTCCACCTGGTTGGCGAGGTTGCGGTGGGCGTCGGCGATCATGTCGTGGCTGTCCCACGGCTGCACGTCGCCGTGGTAGCACTGCACCACGCGCACACCGCGTTCGATCAACCGCCGGGCGATGAGCAACTGCCGCGCCTGCACGGTGTCGCCATACAGCGCACGGGTGTGGGCCGGTTCCTTCGAGATGTCGAAGGCGTCGGTCGCCTCCAGTTGCATGCGGTAGGCGAGCTCGAAGGACTGAATGCGGGCCTCCAACTGCGGATCGTCACCGCGGGCGCGCTGGTGCTCGGCGTTGAACTCGGCGAGCAGGTCCAGTTGGCGGCGCTGGGCGCTGAGCGAGAGCCGGCCGTTGGTGATGTTCTCGATGAGTTCCTCGGGCTTCGTCTTCTTCGTGTTGATGTGCGTGCCCTGGTAGATGCCGGGGAGGAACGCCGACCGCCAGTTCGACACGTCCGCGACGGGCAGGCCGGGGCACATGGCGATATAGCCGGGCAGGTTCTCGTTCTCCGACCCCATGCCGTAGGTGACCCACGCGCCGTAGCTGGGCCGCGACAGCCGCTCGTCGCCGCAGTTCATCAGGCGCATGGACTGCTCGTGGTTGGGCGTGTTGGCGTGCATCGAGCGGATGAAGCACAGATCGTCCACGTGCTGCGCCGTCTTCGCGAAGATCTCGCTCACCTCGATGCCGCTCTGGCCATAGGGCTTGAAGGCAAACGGCGACGGCAGCGCCGCGCCGAGCGGACGTTCCGTGGTGAGGTTGCCGCCGGGCAGGAGCTTGCCGGCATACTTCGCCAGCGCGGGCTTGGGATCGAACGTGTCCACCTGCGACGGCCCGCCGTTGAGGTAGATGTGGATGATGCGCTTGGCCCGAGCCGGGAACTGCGGTGGCCGCGGCGAAAGGGGATTGGCGATTCCCGGTTGGCGGTTTCCGCCTTCTGAAGACGCCAGCAAACGCGCGTCCCCCAGCACTCCGGCCAAGCCGAGCACGCCGAGACCGGTTCCCATCTGCCGGAGCATCTGACGGCGGGTCAGGTAACGGGGCGGGAGATGCTCGAAGGGATTCATGCGCGGCTGGCTGTCTTGAAGAAACGCACAAGGCGCACCTCGCCTTCAAACGGAATTCGCCCGAGTTCGTCCAAGATCCACGCTTCAACCTGATCCTCGCCGCCGCCGCCGGAACCCGCGCCGATCAGCGGCAGGGCGAGCGAGGCGAAGCGGTGTTCGCCCGCCAGCCGTAGGGCGCTGCGGACGGATTGGCGGACCGAGAACTCGGACGACCGCCACAGGAGGTTAATGCCGGCGACATGGATGATGGCCTTGAACGGCAGGCGACCCGCAGAAGTGACGACGGCTTCACCCAGCGGGATGGGACCCATGCGCGCCAGCTCCCGGAATGGCTCCAGGCCCGCGCGCCGCTTGAGCGCGCCGGAGACGCCCTGCGGGAGCAGCAGCCACCACGGGATGACGTTGCGGTTCCATGCGTTGACGATGGCTTCCACCGGCTGGTCCAGCAGGTCGCCGCTGACGGTCACACAGCGCATACTGGCAGTTAGGCGATCTCCGACACCTTCACAATCTGGTCTCCGGTCCGGACCCAGCCCGCTTGGATCACCAGCGCATTCACACCGCGGAGGCGAAGCTGTTTACCAGCCGAAGAATTCACGAAAGCGAGGGCGTCGGGACCAAAGCGGTTCGAGAACTTCGCGCAACCGGTGTGCGGCTCGGGGCTGATTTCGATGAGGGCGCCGCCGAGCTTGAGGCGTTGGCCAACGGGCAGGCTGGCGACACTCAGATCCAGGTCCACCACGAGGTTGTCCCCGGCGAGCGGCCAACGCTCCTCTGGCCCGGCAATCAGCGCGGCGGCGCGGGAGTTCATCAGCGTCAACTGCGTGTCGGGATTCAGACGGCCGTCGGGCAGCTTGCGCGTGCAATGGCGGACCCAGCGGTCACCGGCGAGGCCGGATTCCGGGGAAATCTCGATGGCGTGCGGCAGCTCCCGGAGGTCGCGGTCGGGCCGCACCACGATCATGATGACCTGTCCTTCGTCCGTGGGCGAACGGCGGACTTCGGGCAGGCCGGCGGCAAGTTCGGCGGTGGTCCGGTGGCGGTATGTGTCCATGGGAAATCCGTCGGGCGGTCAGTCTGGAAAAACGAGTTCGTTGCTGGCGAGGAGCACTTGGGCGAACTGCTCCCAGGGCGTCAGTTTTGCATCCGGGTCGCTGGCGGCCGCAGCCACGAAGCGGCGGGCGCGGGCAAGTTCACCGTCCGCTGGTGAACGTCCCATGATTTGGCGGATCAGGGCGGCCGCTTTGCTGGAATCATCTGCCAAGTCGGCCACTCCGGCGGCCAGCGCCCGGGCCTGCTCCATGACAAAGGGCGAGTTCATCGCGAAGAGCGCCTGCTGCGGCACGGTCGTCTTGGGACGGCGCTCGACGCATTGGTCGGGCACGGCGAAGTCGAACGAGCGGAACATTCCCGGGAGATTCTGGCGGTCCACCAGTCCGTAAACGGTCCGGCGTGTGTTCTGGGGATCTCCGGCCACATCCACCGAGCGGCCGGCCATCGTCACGTCGAGCCGGCCGGCGACAAACAGAAGCGTGTCGCGCATGGCTTCGAGATCGAGGCGGCGGCGCGGGTAGTGCCAGAGCAGGTGGTTTTCGGGGTCGGTGGTGCGGGCGTGGGCGGAGTAATCAGTGTTCAGTGAGTCAGAATTCAGTCCGTGCGAGCCGCGAGCCGCCGGTTCACTGATCACTGACCGACTGATTGCTGAATACTGATCACTGGAACCTTGCTGGAATGCCCCGCTCAGCACGATGACGCGGTGCAGATGCTTCACGCTCCAGCCGGAGCGGAGGAACTCGCCCGCGAGCCAGTCGAGCAGTTCGGGATGCGTGGGCGGGTCGCTGCGGACGCCGAAGTCGGCGGGCGAGCCCACGAGCGGTTCGCCGAAGTGCTCCATCCAGACGCGGTTCACGAACACGCGCGCGGTCAGCGGATTTGTGGGCGAGGTGATGGCGTTCGCCAAGGTCAGCCGTCCGCTGCCTTCGCCCAAGGGCAACGGGGCGCCGCCGTTGAGCACCCGCAGAAAGCTGCGCGGCACCGCTTCGCCCGGCCGTGAGGGGCTGCCGCGCGTGAAAATGCGCGGGGCGTAAGGCTCGGGCAGTTCGCTGACGACCATCGCGCGGGCCGGCGGCGCGTTGGTGGCGTTTGCCGCAAGCTTGTCGAGATTTTGGACCAGGCCGCCGTATTTGTCGGCATCGGGCCGCGACAGGTGGACGGGCGTGTCGCGACGATCAAACCAGATCGGGCCGTCCTTGCCGGTGACAACCTCCAACAGGTCACGTTGGTCAGCGGTCAGGCCGGGGCTGCCGGCGGCGGGCTTCTTCGAGTCCTCGTAAACGCGGCGGAACAGGTCGCCGTAGGCGCGGGCGATGGCGCCTTTGTTGGTGAGCGTGGTTTGGGTCAGCGACTCCAGCACCAACGGGTTCCATTGCGCTTTGCCACTTCCGCCTACCGACTTCGAAGTGAGCCTCCTGACGTTGGCTGCTACGATTGGAAAGGAAGTGTCCGGTTGCTCCATCAAGGCCGCCCACGGACCAAAAACCGGGTCCTGCGGTTTCACCCGCTGGTCCACGAAGCGCCGGGTGCGCAGCATGATTGTGGGACGGAAATCCTCGGGCGTGAGCGAGAGACCGAACTGGGTCGTCTCCGTAAGGTCGGGCTTGGTCGTGACGGCGCGGACGAGGTAGTCGCCGATCCGCTGGCGGAGGTTTTCGGTCAGTTCGTTGAAACAGCGGTCCAAGTGGTCTTCGAGTTCCTTGCGGGCTTTGGCCAGTTGCTGCTCGAACTCGGCGCCACCCGGCACCTGCGCCGGGTCTTCAATCAGCGGCAGCACGTAGGGCCGCTCGGTGGAGGCGAACACGCCGTAGAGTCCGTAGTAGTCGGCCATCGTGACCGCGTCGTATTTGTGATCGTGGCAACGGGCGCAGGCGACAGTCAGGCCAAGCAGGCCGCGCGACACGGTGTCGATCTGGTCATCAATCTGGTCGTGGACGTTGTTGTCGAACAGGCGGCCGAGCGTGAGGTAACCGAGCGCGGCGAGACGCCAGGGTTCGACTTTGGGCTGAACGAGGTCCGCCGCGAGTTGATCGCGGATGAAGTCGTTGAACGGGAGATCCTTGTTGAACGCCCGGATGACGTAGTCGCGATAGGTGTAGGCGTAGGGCCGAAGGGCGTCCTTCCCGTAAACGAGCACGAGATCCTTCGTCTCGGCGTAACGCGCGACATCCAGCCAGTGGCGGCCCCAGCGTTCGCCGTAACGCGGGGATGCAAGCAGGCGGTCTACCACTTCTTCGAGTGCGGATTGTGGATTGCGAAGTGAGGATTGGGCGAACGCTTCGACCTCCTCGATCGTCGGCGGCAGGCCGATCAGGTCGTAGTAAATCCGACGCAATCGCGTGCGCGGGTCCGCGGACGGCGCGTAGGTCAGACCTTTCGCCTCCAGTTTCGCGAGCAGGAAGGCATCCACCGGCGTCTGCACCCGGTTCGCAGCCTTCACGGCGGGCACCGGCACCGGCGCCAGCGGCTGATATGCCCAATGGCTGCGGGCAGCCTCGAAGGACTGTCCGGTCAGCTTGGCGGCGTGGGCCGACCTGCCGCCGAGGAGGACGCCAGTGAGGGCGAGGACGGTGAGACTGAGGAACGAAATGCGCTTCACGGGAAGACTCCGCTTCGTTCGCAGGCGAAACCGGAAGCGTCAACGCCAAGTTCGGCCGTTGAGCCACGGGGGCTCAGCGGTCGGGCGCGGATCACTTGCCGGGTTGGGCACGATTTCGCTCTGCCTGGATCTGCTGGATGGCCTTGAGCGAGAAGAGTCCGGTTGGCTCTTCGCCGCGCACGAAGGCCCAGTCGGCAACCTCCTTCGCCGCGACGGTGACCCGCGAGCCTTCGCGCAGGTCGCCGAGATCCACCGGCTCATTGCCCAGCGTGCCGGTGATGCGCTCGCCTTCGATGGCCTCCACCTGCACCCAGATGAATTCGGTGTTGCCGCCGACGCTCACCGGGGCCTTCACGGTGAAGCTTTCGCCGTCGCGGGCGGCAAAGGCGGCGACGAATTCCGTCCAGCGCTCACGGGCCTCGGCCACCGCGGCCTGCATGCGCGGGTCGTCCTCGGGGATTTCGATGACCGGGACGGCGGTGGGATCCTCAAACACCTCGGTGACCTGACCGGAGCGCAGCTTGGCTTCCAGGGAATCATCCCACGGATTGAGACGGCTCGTGGCCGGCTGGAAGATCGCCTGGCAGTCCGGTCCGGCCAGTTCCGCAATGAAGCGGGCGATGGCCGGATAGGCGGACTCCCGGGAGGCTTCCGGGTTGGCGAGGTGCATGAGGTCTACGGCCATCCAGCCGCGGTTTTCGAGGATGACCTTGCGTTGCCGCAATTCATGAACTGCTTCTGCGGCCTGCTCCGGTTCGTCGAAATACGGCCGGTCATGATTGTGCAACACGAAGAAGCCGTCGGGTGCGGACAGCATGAAGATCGGTGACTGGCCCATCACCCAGGACCCGACCGGCTGGTCCTGACTCGATTCGGCAGCGTCCTCGCCTGTCGGGGTGACGAAGGGCGTGTTCCAGACCAGTTCGGCATAACGGGCGACCATGTTCGCCTCGAGGTGCCGCGGGCGCCGGAGCAGCAGGACGAGCGAGATCATCGGACCCTCATTGGCGTCGGGATCGGAGGCAGCCAAAGCCGCGGGCGAGAAATGCCGGAAGACATCCCAGGCGTGCCAGAGCAGTGCGAACGGCGCGGCGACCCGCCAAAAGCTCACGCCTTCGGTCACGGCCTTGGCGGCGGCCAGACCGGCCAGTAGCACCATGAGCGCGATTACCGGCCACCGTGCCCATGCCTGTCGGCGCCAAAGCCCCACGCCGGCACCGACCAGGATCAGTCCCACGATGGCCACGGCTGGCACCGGGTAAGTGAGCGGCTGCGGCCACAGCGGAGTCGCCATCGCGCAGACCAACAGCCCGAACACCAAGGTCAGGGCGGCATCAAACGTCCGTTCCCCACCAGGAGGGGATAACTTGAAGGCCATGACGGGAGGCTCTCCGGCCCGGTCCATCCGCCGCAAGCAGAACGCTGCCCTTTCCCGGCCGGGGTTGCTTGAATTGGCACTCGGCTGAATTCCCCGTTCCCAGCCGGCGTCGTTTGCGGCATCGTTTGCCCATGCGTTTCCCCATTCTTTTCGCCGCCTCGTTGGTCGCCACCGCCGTGCTCCACGCCCAGCAGTGGGTCACTTACAACCCGCCGGCCGGCCAGGCCAACGGCAAATCCATCGTCCTGCTCAGCGGGGACGAGGAATACCGGTCCGAGGAAGGGCTGCCGCAGCTCGGCAAGATCCTCAGCCAGCGGCATGGCTTCAAATGCACGGTGCTCTTCAGCCAGGACGCCGACGGCACGATCAATCCGAACAACCAGACGAACATCCCCGGCATGCACCTGCTCGCCGGCGCCGACCTCGTGGTGAACCAGTTCCGGTTCCGCGAACTGCCCGACGCCGACATGAAGCACTTCGTGGACTACCTGAACTCCGGCAAGCCGATGATCGTGGTCCGCACCGCCACGCACGCCTTCAACTACGAGCGCAACAAGCAGAGTCCCTACGCCAAGTATTCCTGGACCGCGAAGGGCGGCGGCTTCGGCGGCCTGACGGTCGGCGAGACCTGGACGTATCACCACGGCAATCACGGCAGTGAGGCCACCCGCGGCTTGATCGAGGGCAAGCATGCCAAGCATCCGATCCTGAATGCCGTCACCGACGTCTTCGGTCCGACCGATGTCTATGGTGTGAACCCCGATTTCCCGGCCGACGCCACCGTGCTCATGCAGGGTTGCACGCTGGTCGGCATGAACCCGACGGATGCGCCGAACCTCAAGAAGGCGCTCATGCCGATCGTCTGGCTGCGTGATTACAAGGGCGAGACCGGCAACACCTCGAAGATTCTCTGCTCCACCATCGGGGCCGCCTACGACCTCAAGAGCGAGGACCTGCGCCGGCTGTTCGTGAATGCCAGCTATCACCTCACCGGACTCGAGGTGCCGAAGAAGGCCGACGTGACGCCCGTCGGCGCGTTTGATCCCCTGATGTTCGGCTTCAACAAGTTCAAGAAGGGCGTGAAGGTGGCCGAGCATGAGCTGAAGTAAGCGGGTTTACGGGGCCGTGCTCCAAAGTGCTGCCGGCATCTTGCCGGCAGCGGCGGCACGGGGCGGCCAGGGTTCGCGTAGGGCTGGCGGATCGGGCCAGTGGCTCTGGGCGCAAGCCCACCTTGGGTTCGGTGGCCTGCGGCCAGAGCTGAAGCCCGCACCGACCGTTCACCGCAGGCAGACCGCGCCGCTTCACGGGTCCTGCCGGCAAGATGCCGGCAGCACTTTGGAAACGCTCCGACCGGCCAACCCAGTCATTTGGCAAACCTCGATGAAAGGTGGCGCCGTTCGCGCCCGGCCGATTGCGCTGATGCTCGCCTTGCGGGCGGTTCCGTGGCCCACTTCGCCGGCGTGCCCCTCCGGCAGTTCCAGTTCCGGCCCCTGATGCCCGCGGCGATGGCTGCCGTGGTCCTGGTGTTGGTGTCGTGGGCCCTGCTGTGGGGCGGCAATGGCCGCGGCACCACCCTGGTGCGGTCCAGCTTCGATGCGGCCCTCGCGGTGCGCGGGCCGGTGTCCGGTGTGTCCGCGCAATCACCCCGCTGGCCGGTGGTGCTGGTTTACCTCGACCTCCGCACGTTCACGCAGGAAGGCCAGGACCCGTCCCAACCGCTCGACCGCCGGCTGCACGCCCAGCTGGTCCGGCGTCTGACCGCCGCCGGCGCACGGGCCGTCGTGTTCGACATCCTGTTCGAGGCGCCCTCCGCGGACCCGGATGCGGATGCCGCGTTGGCAGCGGCCTTTCGGGAGAGCGGACGCGTTTTTCTCGGCGCGGAGTGGCACCGTTCCGAACACGACCGCGGAGACGTCGAGACGGTCTGGCAGCGCGGCGAGATCCTGCCGACGACCAATCTGCTCGCGGCGGCAGCCGGCTACGGGTTTGTGTTCGCCAAGATCGATCCGGACCAGGTCTTCCGGGAGCACTTCGGCGGTTTTCCGGAGCGTGGTCTGCCGAGCCTCACGTGGGCCGTGGGTCAGCGGCTGGGGCTGGATTCCGTCCGGGATTCCGGCACCGCCGAGCGCTGGCTGAATTACTACGGGCCGCCGTTCACCGTGCCCAATGTCAGCTTCAGCGATGCGCTGGATGCCGCGGCGGTGCCGGATGCGTTTTTCCGGGACCGCATCGTGCTGGTGGGCGCCCGGCCGGCTGCCGGTCAGTTCAACGAGCGCCGCGATGAATGGCGAAGTCCATTTGCGGCGTGGAAACCCGGCCTGCCGTTCATGCCCGGGGTCGAGATGCACGCGACCGCGATGCTGAATCTGGTTCGGGGCGACTGGCTGCGGCGTTGGTCGCGTCCGGTCGAAGCCGCGGTCCTCGCCCTGATCGCGGCGATGCTCGCGGTGGGATTTCTGCGGCTGCGCCCGCTGCCGGCCGCCGGGGCCGCGCTGGGGGCGGAGGCCTTGCTGGTGGGCGCCGTGTGGGTCGGCATGGGGCAGCGGCTGTGGTTTCCCTGGCTGATTGTCGCGCTCGTGCAGGTTCCGGGCGCACTGTTTGCATCGGTGCTCGGGCAGTCCGTGAACTGGTTCCGCCAACGTCGGCGGATGCTGGCCAAGATCCGGGAACAGGCCGCGCTGATCGACAAGGCCCAGGATGCCATTCTCGTCACCGACCTGGCCGGAACGCTGACCTACCTGAATCCCCGGGCCCGCGAGCTTTACGGCGCCAACGGCCCGGCGGCGGATGACGAGGCCGCCGTGGAGGCCCGGCGGCTGGTGGCAGCGCACGGTGAGTGGAACGGCGAACTGCGCCAGGCGGACCGGGCCGGCCGGCCGGTGGTGGTGGCCAGCCGCTGGACCCTGATCCGCGACGATGCGGGCGCGCCCCGCGAAATCCTCCAGATCAACACCGACGTCACCGAGCAGCGCCGGCTGCAGGAACAGATCCTGCGCGCGCAGCGGCTGGAGGCGGCGGGCGCGCTGGCCAGCGGCATGGCGCACGATCTCAACAACGCGCTCGCGCCGGTGCTGATGGGCGTGCAGCTGCTCCGGCGCCGGACTGAGGCGGAGGATTTGCGCCGCATGCTCGACGTCATGGAGACGCACGCCCGGCGCGGCGCGGAGATGGTGAAACAGGTTCTGCTCTTTTCGCGCGGGCAGGCTGGAGACCGGCAGGTGCTGTCAGTCGCGGAACTCGTCCGTGAACTCGAGCGCGCCCTGCGCGAGACGCTGCCTCCACACATCCGCCTGAGTGCGATGCTGCCCGAGGATCTCTGGCCGGTGCTGGGCCAGCCCACGCAGTTGCATCAGGTCCTGCTCAACCTTTGCCTGAACGCGCGGGACGCCATGCCGGACGGCGGCGAACTCAGCCTCGCGGCGGACAATGTGGAACTCGACGCGGACGAGGCCGCCCGCCTGGGGCCCGAAGCCCGGCCCGGCCGGCACGTCATGGTGCTGGTCGCGGATACCGGCGCCGGGATTCCGCCGGAAGTTCGCGAGCGCCTGTTCGAGCCGTTTTTCACGACCAAGCCGGCGGGGCGCGGCACCGGCCTCGGGCTGGCGACCACCGCGCTGCTGGTGCGGCAGCACGGTGGTTTCGTGACGGTGAAGAGCGAGGTCGGCGTGGGCACGGAGTTTGAGGTTTATCTGCCCGCGGCCCCGGAAGGCGTGGTGGCCGCGCCCGCGCCGGCTCCTGCGGCCGGACGCGGCGGGCTGATCCTGCTGTGTGCCGAAGACCAGGCGGTCGGGGAACTGCTCCGGCAGCAGCTTGTCGCACATGGCCAGCGCGTGCTCATCGCCGGTTCGCTGGCGGCGGCCCTGGCGCTGCGCCAGCGGAACCGCAGCCGCCTGCGCGCGGTGGTCGTGGCGCTGCCTTTGGCCGGCTGGGAAGGACTGGTGAATGCGTCCGGTGGCCAGACCGACGAGGACGGAACTGTCCGGGTGTTCATCGTGACCCAGGACCCGACGGTGCTGCCGGCCGGTTCGCGGGCAGCCACCGTGGTCGCCGGCGAAGGTGCGGTTGAACGCCTGCTTCGGGAACTCGCGCAGGACAACTGAAGCGGTCCCGTCCGGTTCCTTGAGCGGTCGCGCGCTCCAGATTCAAACCTGCTCACTCCGGTGGTCTGGCCCGGCGGCGTTCGATGACCGCCCACGGTTCTGCCGGTTCATCGGTCGGGTCCACATAGCGGGCCAGATCACGGACGGCGATGCACCGGTAGCCATTCTCCTTCAGCCAGGTGACGTATTCCGTGAACCGTTCCGGCGGTGTGCTCACCCAGGGATGCTCCCGGTCAGGCACGCCGTGGAACTGCAGCACCGCGATGCGGCCGTCTTGGGCCGGGGCCACGGCGCGTTTCAGGTTCTCCAGCGTCCAGTCCGGGCGCGCGTCGCCGGTCGTCGGCAGGAGCAGCGGGTGATCCTGCCACGGTTCGTAGGCGATGCCGCGGCCGGTCTCGTAGGCGAACTCCGGCTGCGCGCCGCGCCGGGCCCAGCGGAGGCCGAGTTCGCGCAGCAGTGGCAGGGCGCCGGGATGAATCGCATTGCCCGGGTAAGCAAAGGAAACGGGCCGGGGAATGCCGTGCTCCTCACACCGGTCGTGGATGAACTGAACCTCCTTGCGGACGAGTCCGAGCGTGTCCGCCGTGATGCCGAGATGGCTCATCGTGTGGTTGCCGATCTCGAAGCCGTCGCGGTGAAGTTCGGCGATCTGTTCCCAGGTGAGATAATCGGTCTTGTTGGTGCGGAACGAGAAGCCTTCCGTGATGAAGAACGTCGCGCCGAACCCGAACCGCTTCAGCAGCGGGCGCACGTGGTGGAACTGGGACGCGACCGAATCGTCGAAGGACAGGACCACCAACTTGTCAGGGATTGGTTCGAGGCGTGGCTGCGACGCTGCGGGCGGGACTTCGAGGAATTCGCGTCGCAGCCGGGCCAGTTCGTCGAGGATCCGGTCGCCCTCGTAGAACCACAGCCAGCCGCGGGCTTCGCGGGTTTCGCCCGGCGGGCAGTCCGGCAGCAGCGGGTCCGAGTGGATGCAGGGCACGGGCGGATTCTGCCAACTGCGCGCGGAGCCCTGCCATGCGGTGATGATCCACCGGCGGCCGGATGCGTCGCGCACCGCGGCGAGCGGGCCGTCGAGCCGTTTGTTGGTGCTGGTCTGGCTTTCGAAACCCGCGGCGCGGCCCAGCAGGACACAGGCTTGGGCCCGCAGATTGGAAAGCGCGTTGGATGTGCCGTTGCGCAGCCACCAACGAAAGCCGACGTGCCCGGCGGCCGGAGTGACCCGCACGCCGAAGGTGATGCCGTTCGGCAGGCGGCGTTCACTGACGAGCGAACCGTCCGCGCGCTGGCTCCACTCCAGCGGCTCCAGCGCGATTCCCCGCCGGCTCCAAACGGTGTCAATGTGCGTGTGGGCGAGGTAGGTCAGGCCGAGGTTCGACCAGATTGCCTCGGGGACATCGACCACGACATGACTGCGGTCGTCCCACGGCGTGAAGATGCTGACCTTCGTGTCGCGCTGCGGATCCACGGCGCCGTCAAAGAAACCCAGCCGCGGGTGTCGCCCACCCGGGTAGGGCAACACCTTGAGCGGTGCTCCGGCCGCGCGGGGCGACAGCGGCGAGGGCAGCTGCATCCGATTCGTCGCCGCGGCCAGTTCGGCGGCGTTCAGGCCGGTGGCGGCTTCCACTTCCGGCGCGGAGAACCCGTGGTGAACGATCATGTTCTCCAGCCAGAACCTCAGGTCAGGCTCGCCCACTGGCCGGCGCGGAGCCGCGAAAGCGTTGAGGGCTGCCGCCGTGGCGATGACCAGCAGCGCGAGTCGCACGGGGAACATGCGGGAATGACGTCCGGGCGGAGCCGCCGCCACAAGGCCGAATGAAGGTTTCTTCCGCCGTAGGATTAAAGCGGCCGCAGCTTCGGCCATTCGAGTTCGAGGCCGCGATTGCGGAGCACCTGCTGGAATGTGCTGAGCCGTTGGGCATCGTTGCGGATCTGCCGCGGCGGCTCCTTGGTCCGGAGACAGTGGGCGACCAGTTGGCCGGCCGCCTCGCCGATGTTCCATTCGACCGGATGCAGCCGGTAGCAGCCGTTGGAGAGATGCGTGGTGCCGAGGTTCTTGCTGGCGGCCAGCAGGTTCTCGACGCGCCGGGGGATCAGCGCGCCCAGCGGGATCTGGAAAGGCAGGGAGCTGATGTCGATGTAGTTGTTCCCGCCCGTGTCGGGATGCAGGTCAATGCGGTAGGCACCCACGCCGATCGAATCGGCGAAGGTGGCGGCGGCGACTTCCTCGCGGGGCTTGCCGGTCGCCTGCATGCGCGCGTCGGTGCCGACGTGATTTTCCGTGACCGTGAATTCGGCAAGGATCCGCCGCGACTCGCGCACATAGACGGACTTCGCCAGCCCGTCGCGCGTGCCGACGATGTCCTCGCGCAGGCGCAGGCCTTTCCAGCCGGTGCCGCCGTCGGGCCGAGGCGCCTCGGTCTGCATCCAGAAAAGCAGCGACAGGCTGAGCTGTTTGCCGCGGGCGAGGTGCTGGGCCGCCTCGTCGGGGCTTACTCCGAGGATCGGGCCCAGCCAGTAGTCGTTTTGGGGCCAGTTGATCAGCGAGATGCCGCTGCGATACGTGCCCGCGGCGAAGTTCCCCGGGTCGGCAATGCGGCGGTAGAGGAACAGATTCAGACCGCCCGCGCCCGGACCGGTGGGATCGAAGGACACCTTGCGGGTCTTCAGCGAGATCGGGTCGCTCATCTCCCAGCTGAGCAGCCGGCCGGGCCACGCCGGGGTCATGGCCGGCACATAGTCGCGCCAGAAGGCGTATTCGGCCGGCCGCGCGATGGTGTGATCCTCGCCGGCGAGGTGATCCACCGCGAAGCACCAGGTGAAGGCCTGTTGGTGCAGCGGTTTGGCCTCGGCGGGTGCGTGTGGTTCGCCGGTGTCCTTCTGCGCTTCGGCGCCGATCACGAACTCGGTCTTGGTCAATGGCAGCAGGTCGCCCAGTTCGGTGGCGTCGATGAAGTAGGGGGCCGTGAGCGTGACGGTGCGGTCGTGTTCCAGCGGCTTCACCGTGACGGCCTTGATGCGGTCGCCCGCCACGTCGGCGCCGATCGGGACGTGGCGGAGGAAGACGCGTAATTGCCGCCCGCTCAGATACGGGGCCAGCATCTGCTCCAGCACGGCCAGCGCGACCCGCGGTTCGTGGCAGAGACGGGAGACGGAACCGTTGCCGGGATTGAGCCGCTGGTTGGCCCGGGCTTCCGCGGTGAGCGGGTAATGCTCGCGGTAATGGGCACGAACGCGGTCGCGGAACTCGCGATACGTGCGGGTGCAGCCGAAGCTCTCGATCCACGGATGCTCGTCCGGCGGCACGGCTTGGGCCGTCACCTGGCCGCCGATCCAGTCGGTTTCCTCCGTGAGGATGACCCGCAGGCCGGCCCGGCAGGCCGCCAGCGCCGCCGCACAGCCGCCGAAGCCGCCCCCGATGATCACGACATCCGCGGCGGCCTCCGCAGACGTGTCGGCGAGCAGCAGCGGGCTCCACGAGAACAGCGGTGCCGCCAGCGCGGCCGACCGTAGGAAACGACGGCGGGGAAGGTGCATGGCGGCAGCATGTCGGAAGACGCCGGCGGGCGCACGCGGATTGGGTGGCAGCTGTATGCCATTCTCCGGCGTGGCAGATTGCGGTCGCTTCAGTTCGCCTGCCGGTGTGCCTGCCGATAGCGGTTGGGTGAACACCCACAGGCCTTCTGGAAGGCTTCGTAAAAGCGGCTGGAGGTTCGGAAACCGGCGTCGAACGCGATGTCGATGATCTTTTCCTCCGTCGTAGCCAGCAACCGCTGGGCTTGGGCGATGCGGTAGTGGATGAGGTAGTCGTTCAATGTGTTCCGGAAGGTCTGTTTAAAGAGCGTCATCGCGTAGTTCGGGTGGAGCCCCACGTGCGCCGCGACATCCTCGGCCGCGAGCGGCTCCCGATAGTGCCGGGCGATGTAACTCGCCATCTGCTCGGCCTTGGTTGCTTGGGCTTCGCCGGTGACGGCCCGGGAATTTCGGCGGGTCGGCGTCTCCGGCAGGGTCGCGGCGAAGCGGAGCATCCGGGCGTGGAGTTCGAGCCTCGCGGCGGGACCAAGCTCGGACGCGGCACCGGGAAGGTCGTGTTCCCATTGGCGGAATAGGGCGACATCCAGCTCCAGCCGTGGCCCGACGGATTCCCGGAGGAACTGTCCGATCAGGAGGCGGTCCACCAGAGGCGGGGGCAGTTGGCATTGGAGAAACCAGGCCAGCGGCAGAGTGACCACGTAATACTTGGGCTGCCTCTCCGACCCGATGATCTGGTGCGGCAGCGCGGCCCAGAAGGCGCCGAGGCTCTTTTCTCCGAGCGTCACTCGCTGGCCGCCGATGAGGTAGGTCAGCGCGCCCCGCAGCATGAGGTTCAGCTCGATCTCGTTGTGCCGGTCCGGACGGCGCATGAGGGCTCCTTTCCACAGCTCGCAAGTGAACCCATAGGGTGTCAGGTCGGGCCTGGCGTGGTTGAACGTTCGGAGGGGCATCGACCTTAGGATTCAGGAGAAATCGGCGACGCAACAAGGATGAAACCGGACAGGCGTTGCGGCAGCGTCTGGGCATGAACCTCCGAGTCATCGCGCGCGCCTTCGTTGTGGTGTTGTTCGCCGCGTTTTCGCTGCGGGTCTTCGCCGCCGAACTCAAGCCGCGCATCGTGGTGCTGACCGATGTCTCCACCTGGGAAACCGACGATAGCGAATCGTTGGTCCGGCTGCTCGTGCATGCCGATCTGCTGGAGATCGAGGGGCTGGTGTTCACCACCGGCTGGAGCCTGGAAACCACCCGCGACGATTTCATGGAGCTGATCCGCGAGCCGATCAACGCCTACGAAATGGACCTGCCCAATCTGCGGAAGCGTTCCCGGCAGGAAGGGCACTTGGCCGAGGAATCGCGCCAGACCATCGGCTACTGGCCCAGCGCAGCGTCGCTTCGTGCGGCGACGCTGTTCGGCAGCCGGAAGCGTGGCATGGAGTTCATCGGCAAGGACAACAACACCCCGGGCAGCGACCTCATCATCCGTCTGGCCGACGAACCGGATGCCCGTCCGCTGTGGGTGCTGGGCTGGGGCGGCGGCAATACCTTGGCCCAGGCCATCTGGCGCGTGCAGCAGGAGCGCACGCAGGAGCAGTTCCGGACGTTTCTCGGCAAGGTCCGCTTCTACGCCATCACCGATCAGGATCGCGGCTACCAGAAGGGCACGCCCTTCGACACCAGTTCACACCAGTGGATGCGGCGCGAGTTCAGCAAGGACCTGTTCTTCATCTGGGACGAAGCGGCCTGGATGTTCCAGAACGGCACTGGCAAACAGAAGTGGGACGACTACGCCGCGCACATCCAGGGTCACGGCCATCTCGGCGGCTTGTATCCAAAATACAAATACGGCGTGGAGGGCGACACGCCGTCGTTCCTCTACGTGCTGCCGAACGGCCTGAGCGATCCCGAACAGCCCGGCTACGGCGGCTGGGGCGGCTTCTACGTTCGCGGACTCGGTCCCGACGAAAAGACAGAGGCCTGGGTGAACCAGCGCGGCTTGCCGGCCCATGAAACGGCGCGAAAACACTTCGAGCACTTCTACCCGGCGATGTTTAACAGCTTCGCCGCGCGGATGGACTGGGCGCACCGCGGCACCGGCAATCGTGAACCCGTGGTTGTGGTCAACGGCGACCGCAGCCAAACCATCCTCAAGCTTGCGCCCGCACCGGGAGCCACGGTCACCCTCGACGCGTCGGCTTCAAGCGATCCCGATAGCGACGCTCTGTCGTTTGCCTGGTGGGTTCTTCCCGGCGTCGGGGGCTACACCCAGCCCGTCGTGCTCACCGAGACGAATGCCAGCCGTGTCTCGTTCACCGTTCCTGCGGACGCCGCTGGGAAGAGCTTCCACCTCGTCTGCGAAGTGACCGATGCCGGATCGCCCAAGCTGACCGGTTATCGGCGCGTCGTCGTGGAAGCGGCTGCGGCAAAAACGACGAGATAGAAGGGGCTGTCATGCGAACATTGAGCACCGGAGGTGCGGAAGACAGTAGCCCACAGCGTGAGCTGTGGGTTGAGTTGCCAAGCAGTCCAAGCTCCGGAGGAGCGAAAGAGTTCGGTCTGTCGCTCCTCCGTAGCTTGATCCCTTGGCTCAACCAACCCCGGGCTCACGCCCGGGGCTACTTTCTTCCGCTGCTCCGCAGCTCGGTAGAGAAACGGGGCAGAAACTTGTCGAAAGCCACTTTCATGAAGATGACTTCGTCGCGCCTTAACTTGGCCCCGGCAAGGTGGTGCTGGGCGCTGTGGCTACTGACCGTCTGCGGGTCCACCCTCCATGCGGCGGTGACGAACGGACTGGCGCCAGCCGCCACAGCGCCCGCCTTGCGGCCACGCGTCGTGGTGCTCACGGACTTTCCGCCGTTGGACGTCATTGCGGTCGGTGCCGGGCACGGTCCGGCCGAGAAACGCAGTGACCCGGACGATGTGCAGTCGATGGTCCGGTTTCTCCTCTACGCGAATGAATTCGATGTCGAGGGATTGGTCGCGTCGGCCGCCACGTTGGCCAACGTGGCGCGGAAGCAGAACCTTCACGGCATCTTGGATCTCTACGACCGGGTGGATGAAACCCTGCGGAAGCATGATTCGCGCTTTCCCACGGCCGACCGGCTGCGGTCCGTTACGTGGCAGGGACGCGACCAGACCTGGGGCAAGCCGGCCGACACGATCATTGGCGAAGGCAGGGACAGCGAAGCTTCCGAAGCCATCATCCGCCTCGTGGACGGACCCGATCCGCAGCCCATTTGGTTCTGTGTCTGGGGCGGGCCGGCCGATCTGGCCCAAGCGATCTGGAAAGTGCGCGCCACCCGCAGTGCGGCGGAACTCGACCGATTTCTCGTAAAGCTGCGCGTCTATCTCATCATCAAGCAGGACGGCACCGCGCAGTGGTTGCTGGACCAGTTCCCACAGCTCCTCGTCATCCTGACCGAGCGGAACTACTTCGGCATGTTTTGGAACGCGCAAGGGGCCGATCCCAAGCTCGCCGACCTTGCTTGGATCAACACTCACGTCCGCATCGGCCACGGTCCGCTCGCGGCGGTCTATCCCGAAAGCGGAGCCAACCCGAAGACCCCCGGCGTGATCGAAGGCGACACGCCGTCATTCCTCCATCTCGTCAGCGCCGTGCGCGGACTGAACGACCCCGAGAAACCCGATCAACCCGGCTGGGGCGGCCAATTCGTCCGCCCGGATCCGGCCAAGAACCATTGGTTCGACGATCCGATCGGCGGCAAAGCCATCTGGCGCTGGCGCGCCGAGGTGCAGGCCGACTTCGCGCGGCGGTTGGATTGGATGCGCTGAAAACTGCGATCGGCATGCTGCTTCGCAAACCGCCCGGGCCGGCGACGAAACCCCGCCCGGGCGTTCGCGGCAGTTCTTTAGGCGTTATACGTGCTCGACGCCACGCGGCCGCCGGTGCCGGTCCAGTTGGTGTGGAAGAATTCGCCGCGGGGCTTGTCCACGCGCTCGTAGGTGTGCGCGCCGAAGTAGTCGCGTTGGGCCTGGAGCAGGTTGGCCGGCAGGCGGGCGTTTCGGTAGCTGTCGTAGAAAGACAGCGCGGTGCTGAAGGCGGGCACGGGAATGCCCTTCTTCACGGCAAGGGCCACGACGTTGCGCCAGCCCTTCTGCGCTGCCTTGATCTCGCCACGGAAGTAGTCGTCGAGGAGCAGGTTCGCCAGCTTCGGGTTCTTGTCGAAGGCCTCCTTGATTTTGCCGAGGAAACGCGAGCGGATGATGCAGCCGCCCCGCCACATGAGGGCGATGCCGCCGTAGTTCAGGTCCCAGCCGTATTCCTTGGCGGCGGCCTTCATCAGCATGTAGCCCTGCGCGTAGCTTACGATTTTGGACGCGTAGAGCGCGTTCATGATGTCGGCGATGAGCGCCTTCTTCTTGGCGGCGTCCTTGGCCTGCGACAGCGCCGGGCGCGGGCCCTTGAGCTTGCGGGCGGCCTTGACGCGCTCGTCCTTCATCGCGCTGACGCAGCGGCTGAAGACGGCCTCGGCGATCAGGGTGACGGGTTGGGCGAGGTTGGCAGAATCAATGACGGTCCACTTGCCGGTGCCCTTCTGGCCGGCGGTGTCGAGGATCTTGTCCACCAGCGGCGTGCCGTCCTCGTCCTTCTTCGCGAGGATGTTGCCGGTGATCTCGATGAGGAAGCTGTCGAGCGCGCCCGCGTTCCACTCCTTGAACACGGCGCTCATCTCGTCGGCGGTCATGCCCAGGCCGTCGCGCATCAGGTTGTAGGCCTCGCAGATGAGCTGCATGTCGCCGTATTCGATGCCGTTGTGGACCATCTTCACGTAGTGGCCCGAACCGCCGTCGCCGACCCAGTCGCAGCACGGGGTGCCGCCGTCCACCTTGGCCGAGATGCCCTGGAAGATGTCCTTCACCGCGGGCCAGGCCGCCTTGCTGCCGCCGGGCATGATGCTGGGGCCGAACCGGGCGCCTTCCTCGCCGCCGCTGACGCCGGTGCCGATGTAGAGCAGGCCCTTGGCGGCGAGTTCCTTCACGCGCCGGTCGCTGTCGCCGTAGAGCGAATTGCCGCCATCAATGATGATGTCGCCGGGTTCGAGCAGCGGGACGACCTGCGCGATGAAGTCGTCGACGGCGGCGCCGGCCTTGACCATGCACATGACACGGCGGGGGCGCTTGAGCATACCCACCATCTCGGCGATGGAGTGGGCGCCGACGACCTTCGTGCCTTTGGCCTCGTTGGCGAGGAAGTCGTCCACCTTGGAGGTGGTGCGGTTGAACGCCACGACGGTGAAGCCGTGGTCGTTCATGTTGAGGATGAGGTTCTGACCCATGACGGCCAGGCCGATCACTGCGATGTCGCCAACTGGAGTGCTCATGTAAAGGAGGCGGACGGGCCGCCGAAAACGGGAGCCCACGCTAACGGCGGCGGAAGCGGCCAAGCCAGCGGGAATTTCTCATGCGGGTCCGCGGTTTGGCTCATCGGCGTATGTTCCGGACGCAAAAACCCGTTGCAACCGACGGTTCGTCTGCTACACACGCCGCTCCCGTCGGCCCGGCCGGCGGTTGAATCTTAGCTTTTTGCCTTATGTCACTACACAACAGTCTCCGGGGCATCGGTGTTGCCGGCGGTGCCAAACGCAGTGTTTTGAAGCGCTTTGAACGTGTCGCCCTGCTCAAGCAGCGCGGCCAGTGGAAGGATGGCGACCGCATCACCGGTCTCCGCAAGACCCGCCCGCCGGAGTAAGCCCGCCGCGGCGAGTTCCGAGTCCCGATTGCCAATTGTGGCCACCGGTGCGCCCGGTGACCCAATTGGCAATTGGCGTTTTAACCGCCCCTTCACCCGATGGTCCGACTGCAAAAATTTCTGGCTGACGCCGGGGTGGCTTCGCGCCGCGCTGCGGAGCGGATGATTTTGGGCGGGTTGGTGTCCGTGAACGGCCAGGTGGTGACCGAACTGGGCACCAAGGTGGACGAGCGGACGGCGCGCGTGACCGTGGACGGTGAACCGGTCCGGGTGCGCCGGAAGATCTACGTGGCCATCAACAAGCCGCGGGGGTTCATCTGCAGCAAGCACGATCCCGAAAGCCGCAACGTCGTCGGCGACCTGCTGCCGGCGGAATGGGCCCGGACGTTGCATCCCGTTGGCCGGCTCGACTGGGACAGCGAAGGGCTGCTGTTCCTGACCAACGACGGGGAATTGACCCTGCGGCTGACCCATCCCCGCTACGGCATTCACAAGCACTACCGGGCCACCGTCGTGGGCAAGCTTGAACCGGAAGACCTGCGGCCGTTTACCGCCGGCATCCGGCACGAGGGCGAAATGCTCAAGGCGGAGCGGGTCCGACTCGTTTCCTCGAACAACTCCCACAGCTCGGTGGAACTGGAGCTGGGCGAGGGCAAGAACCGAGAAGTCCGGCGCATGTTTGAGGCGATCGGCTTTGAGGTCGAACGGCTGCAGCGCACCCAGATCGGCAAGATCCGGCTCGGCGAACTGCCCGTGGGCAAATACCGCGTCCTGACCGACGCCGAGGTCAAATCCCTCTTGCAGGACGCCCGCTGAGTCCGACTCTGGAGGCGCCATGGCCGCCCTCCGCCGCTGCTCCCTGCCGTTCCGTTTCTCGACTGCGCCCCTCATCGCCCTGCTTTCGCTGGGTGTGAGCCTCGCGGCCGAAGCGCCGCGTCCGGCCAAGATCAAGGGGGACCGCACCAACGTCCGGGCCAAACCTTCCTACGACGGCGAAGTGCTGGCCACGTTGACCAAGGGCAGCGCCGTCACCGTGCTGGCGGAAGTGGACGGTGCCGAGGGTGAGCCCGGCGGCAGCCGCAAGTGGGCCCGAATCCAGCTTCCCCGGGAGGTGTCCGTGTGGGTTTACACGCCGTTGCTGGACGCCAAGACCAGGCAGGTGAAGGGAGAAGTGCTGAAGTTTCGCGCCGGTCCGGGCCGCAATTACAGCGAACTCGGTGAACTCAAACGCGGCGACACCGTCACCGAAATCCGGCAGGCGGATGACTGGACGCAGATTGAACCGCCCCCGTCTGCCGTGGCCTATGTGGCGGCCAGCCTGATAGAGTCGGCGGAACCGCTCGCTCCCGTGGTGTTCGAGACAAAGCCGGTAGAGCCTGACGTCATTCCCGCGGTGCGGTTGCTGCCCGCTTCCCAACCTCCAGTCCTGCGCCTGCCGCCCGAACCGGCCGCCGTTGCGGTGGATCCGGCTCCGGTCACCAGCCAGCCTCAGTCCGCGCCGGTGGCAACGGCCGAGCCGGTCGCCCCTGTGGTGACTGAAACGCCGGCCCCAGCCCCAGCGGCGGCACCATCCGAACCGGCGGTCGAGAAGCCGGCCGCGCGGGCAGTCGTCCGCGAAGGGGTGGTTCGCCGCACCACCAAGTTGCAGGCGCCCGGAGACTATGAGCTGCGCAGCGTCCGTCGGCTGGGCGGTCTGTTCAACCGGGACGAGGGCCTGATTGATTTCCTCGTCGTCGAGAATCCCGACGTGAAGCTGGAACGCTGGGAAGGCAAACGTGTGTTCATCCACGGCACCGAGTGGCGTGATGAACGCTGGCGCACGCCGATGCTCAAGGTCGAGCGGGTGGACACCTCCGCCTACTGACCGGCGGCCGCCCGGGCAGCCCCGTAAGCACCCGCCAGTTCGCCCAAATCTGCCGGGACCACGCGCATTCCGTTTCCTCCGGCGCGCCATTCCATCGCGTTCAGATACTCCCTCAGGGGACGGAAGAGCGTCTCACCGCAGCGGGCAATGCCGCCGCCGATGATGGCGACTTCCGGGTCGAGGACATTTCCGAAAGAGGCCAAAGCGGCGGCCAACGCCTTCACCGACTTGAGCCAAACGTCCGTGGCGAACGCATCGCCGGCCTCGTGCGCACGGATCAGGTCATGCGTGGTGGCAAACCGGCCGCCGGTGCGTTCGGCGATGTTGTAGTTGCCGAGGGCGGTCTCCAGCGAGCCGGGGCAGTTGCAGATGTCGGGCGGCAGGTCCGGCCCAAGCGAGACGTGGCCCAGGTGGCCCGCCTTGCCGGTGTGGCCGCGAAGCAGGCGTCCATCCACCAACGCGGCGCCGCCGACGCCGGTGCCGAGGGTGAGCAGGATGGCATTGGTCGCGCCGCGGGCGGCCCCAAGCCAGACCTCGCCGAGCAGGGCGGAATTGGCGTCATTGAGCACCGGCACGCCTTCGGGGCGGTTCAGGTAAGCGGACCAGACCAACCCTTCAAGCCCGTCAAACCGTCCGGGCATGAACGCAATGCTGCGACCGTCTTTCGCTGCGATGCCTGGAGCGGATAGTCCGATGCGCGCGGGTAGGCCCAACTGCGCCTCGGCCAACGCGGCGACCTTGGCGACGCAGCCGGCAAACGCCATCGGCTCCGTCAGGGCGAAGGACTCGTGGAACTTGGCCAACGTCTCGCCGTCCGGCGTGACGGCGACGCCTTTGACGCTGGTGCCGCCGAGGTCGAGGCCGAGCCAGTAGTCAGTGTTCAGTGGGCCAGTGTTCAGTGAAACGGTGGTTGGCATGGCGTGACTGATTACTGACCACTGTTCACTGATTACTTCCGATCTGCCCCTCGCTGACACTCCAGCCGCCGTCCACTGCGATCACTTGGCCGGTGACGAATCGGCTTTCGTCCGAGAGCAACCAGACCACCGCGGCGTCGAGGTCTTCGGGTTGGCCAATGCGGCCGCCGTCGAGGGGTTGCTTGGTCTTGATGTAGTTCAGGATGGCTTCGTCGCCCTGCGCCCGCTGCGACATCGGAGTCGCGACCAGCGCCGGGGCGAGCACGTTCAGCCGGATGTTCTGCGGGGCGTAGTAGGCGGCGGCTGATTTAGTGAGGCCGATGATCGCGGCTTTCGCGGCGGCGTAAGCGTGCGTGGAAAAGAACTTCGGCGAGGGTGAAAAGCCGAGCACCGAACCGCAGTTCACGATGCTGCCGCCGGTGCCCTGCTTCAGGAACTGCCGGAGCGCGGCGCGGTTTGAGTTAAAGAGCGAGGTGAGGTTGAGCTGGAGCGTGAAATTCCAGCCCTCGTCGGTGATTTCGTGCAACGGCCCGTCGCCCCGCCGACGCCCGCTGCCGCCCGCGACGTGGTAGAGTCCGTGAAAGCCGCCGAACTCGGCAACTGCCAGCGCGATGGCCCTTTCGGCAGTTGTCGGGTCCGTGGCGTCGGCGGCAAGCACCCGGACGGAATCGCCGAGTTCCGCCGAAACCGCGGCTGCCTTGTCCGGATCGCGTCCGACGGCAACGACCCGGGCGCTGGCGCGCACACACGCACGCGCGGCGGCCAGCCCCAGTCCGCTGGTTCCGCCGATTATGACGAGGGATTTGTCGGCCAACGCCGTGGGAGACATGCCGCGAGGTTACTTTGATTCTACCCGGGAGTCCAAGTGGCGGATGACGAACATGCCAATTGCCAGAAGCAAACCGGCGACCAGTTCCAAACCCGCCCGCCAATCCCCTTTCCCAATCAGGAAATGGGCGACAGCACTGGTCATCACCTGGTTTATAAAGGCCACTCGCAGACCGGTTGAAACCGCGGTGGTGCCGTTCATCATCGTGGAAAGGCTCAAGGCATGAACGCCGACGAAGGCGAAGCCGATGACCGCGATGCCCGTGATCACCAAGTGTTGCAACCAGGCGAGCCCGAAGTTCCACGCCAAATCCTCTGCGTCCATCCGTTCTGAGCCAAACGGCAGCGCAGCCAGGCCGCCTGCCAGTTGGACCGTCAGCAGCCACGCGATCGAAACGACCACCAGCCGGAGAAAGCCATTTTGGAAGGGCGACCAAGCATCTACCGGTGACCAACTGTTCATGCCGGTGATTGACCGGACGGAGAACAGAAGCTCACGCACTGTCGCCAGCTTCCGGGGAGTCCTCCGGGCGAGGCTTCCGATTGAACAGTGCGAGCACTTTCGGGCGCACGCGTTCCAGGATGTGGCGATACTCATCGAGGTCCGGCAGGCGGACGATATCGAGCGCCGCTTTCAATTCGGCGAGAGATGCAGGTTCTTGGGACAGCAGGAACTCAATGTCCGCGAGATCGCTGGGGTCATCCCGCATCATTTTGGTCAGGATCAAGTCGATGGTCGCTGGCCGATACAATGTCAGCTTGGCGAAGCGCCGGTCGATCTTCACCCGGTGCGCCAACCAGTCAGGTCTTAGAAACACGTCGGCTTCGCTGAATAGGTGCGTGATGTAGAGGCCCCGGGGACGAAGCTCTTCGTTGGTGGCTTCCTGCGCATCCCAGAACCAACTTTCCGCATTCAGAACCTCAATTTGGGCCAGAGGAAGAATGGCATCCACATCCTTGGTGGTGGCGTGCTCCGGAAGGGGCGAGGGAAACCCAAGCATCAGGGCTGCGCGTCCGTAGAGGGTCAACTCGACCGGGTGGCGAAGATGCCGGTCAAGCGTGGACAGGATGATCTCCGGGTTGCTCATCACGTTTGATCCACTGGGGTGGCATTTTGCCATGCCGGGTGAGGCCGATCAGGGCGGCGAAGCGTGTCCAGTGCGACAGCGTGCCCTCGGCCAACATGCGCCGGGGCTTCAGGTCACGTCGCACAGTGGCCCAGGGTTCCAGATTTTTGTCCACGCGCGCGCAGGCAGCGGCAATGTGACAAAGCACAGTTTCGACGCGCTCCATGCGCGCGAGCCGAACCAACTCCTTCGGTTCAACTTTGGGCGAAGACAGGAGCTGGGATGCTACGCGCACGAAAACCGGATCGTCAGGGAGCTGGGCCAGGCATAGGGCGACGCCGAGTTCCACGTCGCTCAACTCGGTGTTGTCCGAAGGCAGCGTTGGCCGCATGGGCCGTTCGTAGTGTCCCGCACCTCGCCGGATGGCCACTTTAAGGAGCCATTCGTCCAAGTGTTCTCCGGCACCACTGAGGCGCTCCGCTTTGCGTAGCAGCGGCGACAAGTGCGGGGTTTCGCCAAGGCGTCGCGCCAATGGAGGCCGGATGCTGGATTCCCAGAACGACATCGCGGGGGGGAGGATAGGAGAAGGTGCCGTGCTTAGAAAGCCCTCACGCCAGAATCCCCTTTACCACCTTCCCGTGGATGTCGGTGAGGCGGAAGTCGCGGCCTTGGTAGCGGTAGGTCAGGCGTTCGTGGTCCACGCCGAGTTGGTGCATCAGGGTGGCATGCAGGTCATGCACGTGGACGCCGTTCTCGGCGACATTGTAGCCGAAGTCGTCGGTGGCGCCGTAGGTCATGCCCGGCTTGATGCCGGCACCGGCCATCCAGATCGAGAAACAGCGCGGATGATGGTCGCGGCCGTAGTCGGTCGCCGTGAGTTTGCCCTGCGAATAGTTGGTCCGGCCGAATTCGCCGCCCCAGATCACCAGGGTGTCCTCCAGGAGGCCGCGCTGTTTCAGGTCGGCGATGAGCGCGGCGGCGGGCTGGTCCGTTTCCTTGCATTGCTGGCGGATGCCGCCGGGCAGGCCGCCGTGCTGATCCCAGCCCTGGTGGTAGAGTTGAATGAACTTCACGCCGCGTTCCGCGAGGCGGCGGGCGAGGAGGCAATTGGCGGCGAACGTGCCGGGCTTCTTGGCGTCGGGTCCGTAGAGCTCGTAGGTCGCCTCGGTTTCCTTGGAGAGATCGGTCACGTCGGGCACGGAGGATTGCATCCGGTAGGCCATCTCGTATTGGGCAATGCGGGCATCGAGCGCGGTGTCGCCGGACTGCTCGCGGCTGAACTCGTGCAGTTCGCGGAGGCGGTCGAGCATCTGGCGGCGGCTGGTGGGGGTAATGCCCTCCGGGTTGTTGAGGTAAAGGACCGGTTCCTTGCCGGCGCGGAACTGCACGCCCTGATGTTCAGCCGGCAGGAAGCCGCTGCCCCAGAGGCGGGAATAGAGCGGCTGGTCCACTTTGCCGCGGGTGATGAGCACGACGAACGCGGGCAGATTCTCGTTGCTGCTGCCGAGTCCGTAGTGGACCCAGGCGCCGATGCTGGGCCGGCCGGAGACCTGCGAGCCGGTCTGCAGGAATGTGATGGCCGGGTCGTGGTTGATGGCCTCGGTGAACATGGACCGGATGACGCACAGTTGGTCGGCGACCTTGGCGGTATGTGGCAGGAGTTCGCTCATCCACGTGCCGGCCTGGCCGTGCCGGGCGAATTTGAAGATCGAGCCGGCCATCGGCAGCGAGGCCTGGTTGCCGGACATGCCGGTGAGCCGCTGGCCGCGGCGGACGGAGTCGGGCAACTGCTCGCCGTTGCGCTCGTTGAGCAGCGGCTTGTAGTCGAAGGTTTCCAACTGCGACGGCCCGCCGCTCATGAACAGGTAGATCACCCGTTTCGCCTTGGGCGTGAAGTGGAGCTTCCCGCCCATAACGCCCAGGTCGGGTCCGGCCACGGAGGCACGGGCGGTGGCGGGATTGAGCAGATGGGCCAGCGCGATGCCACCGAGGCCGAGGCCGAAGCGGTTGAGCAACTGGCGGCGACTGAGGCCGTAGGCGGGCAGGGGACCGGGGCAGGGGTTCATGGTGGAAAATGGGATGCGGGAAACGGGAAGCGGGAGGGGCGAGCGAGTTCTGACGAAGCGGATTGCAGCTCAACGACTCCAACGCCCGGGCCGACAGCCCAAGCAAAGGGATCGGGTTTTCTTGGCCCGAAGGGCCGCTGGAACTTAGCCGGGGGCAACGCCCCCGGAATCCGTGTCCACATGCCGTTGCACCCCGGAGGGGTGCCGGATCGCGTGCTTATGGAAGCCGGCAAGTTCACAGCAGGTATCTCTCGTCGTAACGGATTTCAGCCTTCGCAAGGAAATCCTTCAACTCGGCCACGAAGTCACGGCGACGGTGGTGCGCCTCCTGCCGGGCGATGTAGGACTTCACTTGGTTCCGCATTCCCGGGCTGACGGTGATGGCCGCGTAGCCTTCCTGCCACGCAAACTCCGTGAGACCGAGTTCTCGGTGAACCCATTTAGATGACTCTCGTTTGATTTCCTCCAGCACGTCGCAGAGCCGATGAGTGGCGCGCAGTCCCACCAGCAGATGAACGTGGTCGGCCACGCCGCCGATCGCGTCGGGCGCGCCGTTGAGGGTGCGGAGGCAGCCGCCCAAGTAGGCGTGCAGGCGGTCGCGCCAGTCCGGTCCAATCCATGGATGGCGATCCTTCGTCGAGAAGACGAGGTGGTAATTGAGCGCGAGGTAGGTCGAGGCCATGCGTCAGGTTACCGCTTCCGGCACCCCTCCGGGGTGCGGCGGTTTTTGGGCCAGGCACCGGGGGCGTTGCCCCCGGCTAAGTTCCGGCGGCCCTCCGGGCCGGAAACATCTGGCCTGCAATGCGGGTTCATGAAATCTCCCGCGAGTTGGGAAGCTGATGTTCGGCGAGGAAGTCATCCAACCATGGACCCGTCTCGGCAGGGCAGGGGCGTGTCCCGATGACCTCGATCGATTTGCAGCGCAGAGTCCCAGCCATGTCTCCGCCCATCGCTGAATCGAGGACGACGTGAATTCCGGTTGGACCTGGCTCCAGTTCCAACCCGAACAGGACGTTGCTGTTCCCGAATCGAGTCAGTTCCGCCTCCGTGACGTCATGGAAACGCAGAATCACGGCCGTGCGCTTTTGCAGTTTGAAGTAACCCTTCTCGTCCACCTCGTCCGTCATTTCGTGGGCCATAACTGCGAGCTGGACTGTATTGGCGAAGCAGTTTTCACCGTCGGCGTCTGAAACTTCTACCGCGATTACTGAGGCATCGTGAAACGTCGGCCAATAGCCGAAGATGGCGGTCAGCTTTTCAGCCCCACGCACGAATGTTTCTGGATTTACGGCGCGTGGGTTCATCTCTTCATCACAAAATCGTCGTGGTTCATCACCGCGCTCGCGAGCACGGCGGTGGCTGCCACTTGGTCGGCCGGCAAGGCTTCGTCCCGCGGGCGTTCGCCGATGGTGAGGTATTTGGCCGCGGCTTCGGGATTGGAGCGGAAGTAATCCAGCTGTTCGCGGAGCAATTGGCCGAGGATGACCCGCTCCTTCGCCTGGGGAGCGCGCCCCAGCAGGTGGCGGCAGGTCGCATCCACCCGGGAGTCGAGGTCCGTGGCGTGATCACGGAGCAATTGTTCCGCGAGCACCCGGCCGGCCTCGAGGAACTGCGGGTCGTTGAGCAGCACCAGCGCCTGGAGCGGCGTGGTCGTGGATTCGCGTTTGGCGGTGCAAACCTCGCGGGACGTGGCGTCGAAGGTCAGCATGGAGGGTGGCGGCGCGGTCCGACGCCAGAACGTGTAGAGGCTGCGCCGGTAGAGCTTTTCCCCTTTGTCCTGCGTGTAGGATTTGCCGGTGCCGGATTCTTCCCACACGCCGGCGGGTTGGTAAGGCTTCACGCTGGGGCCGCCGATCTTCCGCACCAGGAGGCCGCTCGCGGCGAGGGCCTGGTCGCGGATGACTTCGGCGCCAAGGCGATGTTTGGGCCCGCGGGCGAGCAGGACGTTGTCGGGGTCGCGGGCGAGCAATTCGGGCGAAGCGGCGGAAGTCTGCCGGTAGGTGGCGGACATCAGGATGAGCTTGTGCAGCGCCTTGCGGTCCCAACCGCTGCGGATGAATTCGCCGGCGAGCCAGTCCAGCAGCTCCGGATGCGACGGCAGCCGGCCTTGGGCGCCGAAATCCTCGACGGTGGTGACCAAACCGCGGCCGAAGTGAAGTTTCCACACCCGGTTCACGGCCACGCGGGCGGTGAGGGGATTCTTCGGATCGGTCATCCAGCGGGCGAGCCCGAGGCGGTTGCGCGGGGCGTCGGCGGGGAAGGGGAAGATGCGGTCCGGTGTGCCCGGTTCGACGGTATCGGCCGGGGCATCGTAGGCGCCGCGCTTGAGGACGTGGGTGACCCGACGCTCCGGCCGGTCGCGCATCGTCATGATCTCGCGGACGGGTGCGACCAGGTCGTTCTCCGCGTCGCGGGCCTGTTTCAGGGCGGCGAGGGCGGCGCGATACGGCTCGTCCACGCGGGCAAGGTAGGTGGCGAAGGCTGATGCTGGATGCTGGATGCTGGATGCTGAATTGCCGGAGAGCCGGGCGACTTCTTCGCCAGTCAGGCAGGTGTCGTAGAGGTGGAATTCGTCGAGCAGCCCGTCTTTGAAGCCGTTGTCCCGGAAGCGACCGGCCAACGTGAGGCGGATGCTGCCGGCTTCGCCGTCACCCCATTCGCTGCGATGGTGGATGTCCTTGTAGAGATGGTCCCGGACAACCTCGGTGGCGAGCGGGTGGCCGTCCCGGTAAAGCGCGATGCCGCCGGCCCGACTCGAACCGTCGTAGGTGACGGTCAGGCGGGTCCACTCGTTGGTCAGCAACGCGTCCTTGGCGCGGACGGCAATCGCATTGCCGGGCCAGAAGTGGATCAACCCGAAGAACGGGCGGCCCTGGTCGAGGACTAGTTCGTAGCCGCGGCTGCCGGAATCGGTCCAGGCGCGGGAAAAGTGAAACACGACGGCGCGCTCCTGTTTCACCCCGGGCTTGAGCCAGAGGTCGAAGCTGAACGGGTCGGTGCGCTTGAAGCTGCCGGCGCCCTCGATGGTGGCGGAGTTATCGCCGCTGAACTTCAGGGCGTTGCCTGTCTTGCCGGGAACGATTTCCGGATTGTCGGAGAGGGAGGCCTTGGCGGGGCCGATGGCGCTTTCCAGCCGGTTGCTGACCAAGGACTCAAACGGAAACGCGGCCACGGGTTGGGGAAGTCCGGGTGAGGTCCCCGCCCTGGACCAGTCGGCAAACCGTGCGCGGGCGGCCTGCGCGGTTTCGGCAAGTTTGGCTTCGGCGGCCTGCACCGCAGCCCGGGCGGCCCGGTGTTTCTCCTCCGCACCTTCACCATAGAGGAACATCGTTGGCGTCGGGGTCGCGGCGGTGAAATGAGAATAGAGGCCCGATTCGTCGATCTGGTTGAAGAAGGCGAACAGCGAGTAGTAGTCGCGCTGGCCGATGGGGTCGTATTTGTGGTCGTGGCAACGGCTGCATTCCAGGGTCAGCCCCAGGAACGCGGTGCCCATCGTATGGACCCGGTCGGCGACATATTCGGTCCGCCATTCCTCCTCGATGCTGCCGCCCTCGTTGGTCTGGCGGTGGAGCCGGTTGAAGGCGGTGGCGAGTTGCTGCTCGCGGGTGGGATTAGGCAGCAAGTCGCCGGCGAGCTGCCAGGTGAGGAATTGGTCGAAGGGCAGGTTGGCGTTGAACGAACCGATCACCCAGTCGCGCCAGGGGGACAGGTCCCGTTCGACATCGGCCTGGAAGCCATAAGTGTCGGCGTAGCGAGCGAGATCGAGCCATTCCTGCGCCATTCGCTCGCCGTAGGCGGGGAGCCCGAGCACGCGATCCACGAGGGCTTCGTAGGCGTCCGGCGTGGTGGCACGGGAGAACGATTCCACCTCGGCCGGCGAGGGCGGCAGACCGGTCAGGTCGAGGTAAACCCGGCGGATGAGCGTCGTCCGGTCGGCTTCGGTAGCCGGTGCGAGGTGCTCTGCGGACAGTTTGGCGCGGACGAACTGATCGATGGCACTGCCTGGCTTTTGACCTGCATCCGCGGGGGGGACGGGGACATCCTGAAGTGATTCAAAGGCCCAGTGCTTGCCCCACGGCGCGCCCGCTGCCACCCACCGCCGGAGAATGTCTTTCTGGGTGGCGGTCAGTTGCCGGTGCGAATCCGGCGGCGGCATGAGCTCATCAGGATCGGTGGAGTGAAGCCGCTGGATGAGGGCGCTTTCCTCCGGCTTGCCGGGCTTGATCACCGCGACCCCCTTTTTGACACGGAAGGCTCCCTCCGGGACGTCCAGACGCAGGTCTGCCTTGCGGCCCGTTTCCGAGGGGCCATGGCAGTAAAAGCAGTTGTCGGAGAGGATGGGCAGGACTTCGCGGCTGAAGCTGACCTTGGCCGCGTTTGCCAGGCTGGCGGGACCAGCTAGGACAGTCAGGGAGGCGACAAAAAGGGAAAAGCAGCGCATGGGAGAAAACCGGAACAAGATGCCGCGATTGAAGGGCGCCATGCCATCCCGAAACTGCGCAATTTGCCGCGTAACCTGCCCCGTTTGGGGGCATCGGCAGTTCGCTGATAGGCAAGGAAATGGGGCGCCAAGCCTCAATCGTGAACAGTTGTGAACATTTTTTTCGGGTGTTGGGGTTTTTGTGTTTGACCCATCCGGGCAACTTCTTTAGGTAGCCCCCAGCTTAAGCCGAGATCGCCTGCTCGCGGGCATGCCGTGAGGGGCGTTTTTTGTCGGCTGGCTTGGAAAAACGACGCAAATCATGCTGAAGTCCAAGACATTTCTGGCAGTGGATCTCGGAGCCGGGTCGGTGAAGGCCGCCGAGTTCGAGGCGTCGGAGGGCGGTGGCCTTCGTCTGCTGAAGTTCGGCGTCAAGCCGCTGGGTTTGGCCGGATCACAGGATGCCGCTCGTGAGAATGTGGTCAAAAAGGCCATTGCGGAACTGATTGCAGAGGGCGGTTTCTCGGCTGCCTCTGCTCCGACGACGCTCTGCGCTCCGGGATTTCAGGTTTTTTCCAAATTTGTCAAACTGCCGCCGGTTGACACTTCGAAGGTCACTCAGATCATCCAATACGAGGCGCAGCAGAATGTGCCGTTCCCGTTGGCGGAAACCGCGTGGGACTATCAGATTCTCGGCACCAGTCCGGGCGGTGAGTTGGAAGTGCTGCTGGTCGCCATCAAGTCGGACATCGTCGAGAAACAGATTTTTGGCGCCGCCGAGGCTGCCAAGCTGAAAACCCAGACGGTGGACAGCTCCATTGGTGCGCTCGCCAACGCGTTCCGTTTCAGTTACGCGGACCAGGAAGGTTGCTCGTTGCTGATCGATATCGGTGCCAAGACGAGCAACGTGCTGCTGTTCGAGGCCAACAAGTATTACGCCCGGAGCGTCAACGTTGGTGCGAATGCGATTACCCAGGAGTTTGCCGCCGAATCCAAGCTGCGCTTCGACGAGGCGGAAAAGTTCAAGCTGGCCGAGGGCTTTGTCAGCTTGGGTGGTGCCTACGAGGAGCCGGACAACCCGAAAGTTGCCGCAGTCTCAAAGGTGGCCCGCAACGTCCTGACCCGGCTCCACCTTCAGGTCAATCAGACCATCCAGTTTTATCGCACGCAGCAAGGCGGTGCGGCGCCGGTGCGGGTGTTCCTGTGCGGCGGCGGCTCGATCATGCCGTATGCCGGGCAGTTCTTTCAGGAGAAGCTCAACTTACCCGTCGACTTCTTCAACCCGTTCCGGAGCGTGGAAATCGGTCCGGAAATAAATGTCGAGGAACTGGAGCGGGTCGCGCAGTGCTTCGGGGAAGTGGTGGGCTTGGGGTTGCGGAACATCGCCCAATGCCCGGTCGAACTCAACTTGGTTCCCAAGGCATCGCTGGCCCGGCAGGAGTTCAATTCGAAAAAGCCGTATTTGCTGGCGTCTGCCTTCGCGCTTTCCCTGGGAGTCTGGGCGTTCGGGATGTTTTCGCAGCGCACGGCCACGGTGTATCAGGAAGGGGCGACCAAGATTGATGAGACGCTGACGCCGCTCACTTCGACCAAAGATTCTCTGGAGCGGGAGGAGGCGAAACTGAAGAAGCTTTCCGACGAGGCCAAGCAGCTCGGGGAATGGCTGGAGAACCGCGTTTACTGGGCCGACATTCTGGGCGAGATGCGCCGGGTGTTGGTGGAGACCGAGCGCGCATCCCGGGTCAAGCTGGGGGCTGACGTCGGGGTATGGATCGACAAGCTGTATTCCACGGAACCGGCGCCCGAACTCGCGATGGCCGCGGAGGAGGAGAGTCCGCGCCCCCGGATGATCATGGATCCGATTTTGGCCAAGCGCTACGGCCTCAAGGTCACCGGCGGCGAAGGGGAGGGTGATTCGGCGGACGGCGCGAAGAAGTCTGCCAATTCCACAAACGAAGTGGCAGTGCTCAACCTGACCATCCGCGCCGTCAATCTTCGGGCCAAGGCCAACGGTGAACTGGCCTACGAAGTGGAGCGCAACATGAAGTCGAGCCCGCTGTTCGACGAAAAGGAGACCCAGCTCTCGGGAACCTTGGACCAAGTCGAAGACTCTGCCGTCTCCTTCACATTCCCGCTGAAGGTCAAACTCAAGCGCCCAATCAAACTCTGACATGGACTGGATCAAGAAGAACGTCGGATTTGTGGTCGGGCTGGGTGTGGCGGTGCTGTCGCTCGGTGGCGCAGTTTTCTATCTGCTGCAGTCCGGAACGGCGCGGGAGGAAGCCAAGGCGGCTCTGGAGCAGAAAAATCAGGAGCTGGATGGGTTGGTGAAGCGCGAAGTCTATCCGAACAAGGCCAACATTGACGCCGCGAAAAAGGAACAGGAGACGGTTGCCAAGTTCATCAGTGAAGCCCGGACCCGGTTTGGGCCGCTCGATGAACTCAAGTCGATGGACAACGGGACCTTCAAGTCCCTCTTGGAGTCCACAATTGGCCAATTAGAACGCGAAGCCTCGCAGGCCGGCGTCAAGCTTCCATCGGACAAGTATGCGTTCACCTTCGCGGAGCAGCGCAAGCAGCTCCAGTTGGCGGCCAACTCGCTGCCTGCCTTTTCCCGCGAACTTTCGGACATTGAGGATATCTGCGGCATTCTCTTTGGCGCGAAAATTCACTCACTGCTCGGACTGAAACGGTATGGGGTGGGGACCAACGAGGGGTTCGCCAATCCCGATGTCATTGCGGGCAAGAAGCCGGGCACGAATGATTTGGTGGGAGCGTCCATCTACGGCTACGAGGCAACCTTCCAATGCTTCAGCGGCGAGTTGGGGGACGTGATTGAGGGCTTCGTGAAGTCTCCGAGCTGCTACGTGGTGAAGACTCTGAATGTTGAGCCGGGCACTGCGGCGACCGCCGATCCTTCGATCGCCAACGCTGCGCCGACGCCGTTGGGTGGAGGTATGGGTGGAATGGATCCTGCCCTTGCCGCACGCTATGGCTTGGCTGGACGGTCACGCTATGGCCCGTCCCAGCCCCAGGCGCCGGTGGCGCAGCCAACCACCGCCCCCAAGGCCAATGAGCCGGCCCTTGAGGAGAAGCCGCTCAAGGTGACGTTGGGGTTGGAGGTCATCAAGCTGGCTCCCCCTGTGCAGGAAGGCGCTCGCAAGCCCGCTCCGAAGACCGAAACCGCCGCCCAGTAAGCCGATGGAATACTTCAAAAAGCATTACGAAAAGGTGGCTTTGGTGGCCGTGCTGCTGGGCGTGGCCGGATTGGCCTTCTGGCTCGCCAGCCAAGTCGAGTCGGTGCGCGTCGATCTCGAGGAAAAGCTTCGAGTGCAAACCGGAATCAAGCAGAATCCCCTGCCTCCGGCCAACCTGACCAATGCGGCGGTCGCGTTGGGCAAAGTAACGCCTGCGTTCGCATTGGATCTTTCCGGAGATCACCGGACGTTCAATCCGGGGAATTGGATGAAAGTTGGCGGGGTTCTCAAGCCAGTGAGTGCCAAGGGGCACTTGCTCAAACTGGACCGAATCAATCCGCTGAACCTCAATATCACGTTCACCGGCATCGCGGGCAGCGCAGAACCGCTCCGCTATCAGTTTCTGGTCGAGAAAGTCTTTGAAAAGGTTCCCGCGAAGCGCCGGCCCATTACCACGTCCGTGGTTGAAGGGGCGAAGACGGAGGGAACCAATGGCACGTTCCTGCTTCGTGAGGTCAAGCCCCCCAAAGACGCGCCCGCCGAGGTGATCATTGAGCTTCTCGGCGAACGCCACACCCTCGTGAAGGACAAGATGTTCTCGAAAGTGATGGGCTACTCCGCGGACCTGAAGTCCGAGGTGACCACCCGGGAGTTCCTGGGAAAACGCCAGGACGAATCCATCAACAACAACGGCGCGAATCACAAAATCATTTCCATCACCCCGGATGAGGTGATACTTGAGGCTCCCAACAAGACACGTTCCTCTCTGCGCCTGCCTACCCCGCAATGAGTTTGCCATTTTACCGTAACCGCAATCAGATCATGACCAAAGTGTCCTATCTACTGAGCCTTGCGCTGCTCGTAACCGCGACCAACGCCGCGTTCGCGCAGGGTGCCAACCAGACCTCGGAAGAAGAGGCGGTGCGTCGTCAGGAAAAATCCATTCTGCTGCGGAAGACATTGGAGTCCGCCCAAGCCGCCGCTGCTGGCAAAGACATCGTGGCGGCGGCGAAGCTTTACGAGGACGCCTTCGGTCTGGCCGAACAGCTGGGAGCCGCGGCCGAGGCCGAGCGGCAGGTGGCGGCGACCGGATTGTCGGCTGCGCGCCTGACACTCGCCATCCAAGCCCAACGCGGCGGCGATCTGCGCGAGGCGGACGCCCAAGTCACCCGGGCCATTAAGGTGGACCCGACCAACCTGGTTGCCAAAAGCTTCAAGGCCGACAACGACCAACGGCTGGCTGACTTGGTTGGCAAGCTGCCCAGCGAGCAGGCGCTGGCAATTGTGCCCGATGTTCGCGCCGCCCAAGCGCAGGCCGCAACCATGGTCCAGGACGGAAAGCTCATGTTCGAGATGGGCAAACTGGATGAGGCAGAGGCAATCCTCAAAAAGGCCGGCGAACTGAATCCGGACAATCAGGGGGCTTTCTACTACCTCAGTCTGATCCGCGAAGCGCGCTATGGTCGTCTCCAGAAGAAGCGGAGCGTGACCACCAAGGATCGTCTGCTCGAAGTCGAGCAGGCATGGGAACACCCGGTCAGCTCGCTTCCGATCGCCAATCCCTTGGCCTACACCAACCGGGTCTACACGGGCGCCGGCCGGCAACTGATCAACGAGAAATTGGACCGGATCATCCTGAATGAAGTCAAGTTTGACGGCCTTCCTTTGAGCGAAGTTGTCAAGTTTCTGGATGAACAGGCCAGGCTGCGGGATCCGGAGCGCAAAGGTCTCAACTTCATCATTAACTCCAGCGCGGATGTGCCGCAGCCCAATGCGACCCAGACCATTGATCCGACCACGTTGGCTCCGGTGGCGGCGGCACCCGTCGAGCCTCTGGATCTCAACTCAGTCATCATCCGGCTTTCGCCTCCTTTGCGGAATGTAAGGCTCGCCGACGCCATCGACGCGATCTCGAAGGTGGCTGAAAAGCCGCTCAAGGTCTCCGTGGAAGACTACGCGATTGTCTTCACCCAAAAGCTTCCCGAACCGCAGCAGCTCTTCAGCCGGCAGTTTCGCGTTGATCCCAACACATTCCTCCAAGGACTTGAGTCCGTTGGCGGATTTACGATTCCCGACTTTGGTGGTCAGGGTGGCCAAGGCGGTGGGGCCGGCGGTGGCGGTGGTGGTGGCGGTGGTGGCGCAGGCGGTGCCGGCGGACAAGGTGGCTCCACCATTCCGACCATTCCCAGGATTGAAACCTCCCCCCTCGGTGGCCAGATTGGCGGTGCGGGCGGCGGCGGCGGCGGCGGCATTGGCGGTGGTGGCGCCGGTGGTGCCGGTGGTGCCGGTGGTGCCGGCGGTGGCCTAGGCGGTGGCGGGGCCGGTCAAGGCGGCTTCGGTTTGACTGGTGTCACCCGTCAAAATCTGATGGGCAACGTGCAGGTGCTGGTCAGGCAGTTTTTCCAAGCCGCAGGTGTTGACTTTCCGACCACGTTCATCCCCGGACAGGCCGGCGGTTTTGGCGGCGGTGCCGGTGGCGGTTTCGGTGGCGGTGGCGTTGGAGGACTTGGTGGCGCCGTGGGGCCCAACGGTCAGCCCATCGCGCAAGGCGACCAAAAGGCGCTGTTCTTCAATGACCGCACCGGAATCCTCTTTGTGCGGGCGACTTTGTCTGACCTGGACATCATCGAGAAGGCGATCCAAGCGCTGAATGTTGCACCCACGCAGGTTGAAATCGAAGCGCGGTTTGTGGAAATCAACCAGACTGACAACAAGGGCCTCGGCTTCCAGTGGTTCTTGGGTAATTTCCTCATGGGCGGCGGAAAGGTGGGGGCAAGCGGTGGGACGGCACCCAGCTATGCGGGCGCACCCTCGGCGGGGAATCCCTCCGGTGTTTTCCCAGGCCCCAGTGGGTTCCTTGCGGACGGCACCGAAGTCCTCAGTCCTGGATTGGTAAGCCCAAGCGCATCCGACAATGTGATCACGGGTGGCCTTCGCAATACGATTCCCAATGGCGTGCAGTCGACCATGCCCACTCTCGCAACCGTCACAGGAATTCTGACCGAGCCTCAGTTCCGCGTCTTTATCAACGCCCTCGAGCAGCGTGAAGGGGTAGATCTCCTGGTGGCGCCAAAGGTGATCACCACCAGCGGCAGGCAGGCTCAAATCTCCGTCGTTGAGTTCAGGACGATTGTGACCGGACTCCAAATCAATGCTCAAGGTGGTGGCATCGGAGGCGGCGGTGTTGGAGCAGGAGCCGGCTTCTGATAGCACGCTGGATTAAAGCCTTAAAGACACTTACTCATGAAGACTCTTTCGCTGACTGTCATTGCAGGACTGGCGTGCGGCCATTTCTTTCTCGCCACGGCGCAGGTGATTCAAGCGCCGCAGCCGGTGGTGATCACCCAGCCGATTACTGCCGTTCTGCCCACTGGTCCCACACTGGACGTTATCCCTTACGTATCTGCCGATGGGCATTCCATTCAGATGACCATCATTCCCAGTGTTGTTGAATACTTGGGCAATGATGCGTCGCCATTTACGGGTGGAATCAATGGTGCCGGGCTTCGTCCAGATCAGCCGCCAGTTCCTTTGCCAAGGGTCGGGGTCAGGCAGGTCGTTACCTCCGTCAATGTCTGGGACGGACAAACGGTGGTTTTGGGTGGGCTGATTTCCGATAACGTCTCCACCCGGCGCGACAAGGTTCCCGTCTTGGGTGATGTTCCGGTTTTGGGCCGCCTATTCCGCAGTGAGTCCTCGGTGAAGACAAAGAAAAATCTGCTCATTCTTGTCACTCCCACCATCATCGATCCGGCGGGCAAGCGCGTTCACGACCCCAACGCCCTTCCTTTCGATCCCGCAACTACCGCGGCGAACAGTCCGGCGCGGCCTTGAGGCGCCTGCTTGGAAACAGAGGCTTGTCAATGAATTCAACGTCACTCCGAAGAACGCCGGGACAAATCGCGGCGGCCATCTTGCTCGGAACCGTGGCTCCCGCTCTTTCCGCCGAGGTCTATTTCGGAGGTGCAGAGTTCCTGCCTGCCGGAAAGATCGCGGGTGATCAGGTTAAGCCCGCCTTGGCCCTCGGTTCTCAGCGAGGTCTGCTGGTCTGGCAGGACAATTCCCTCACCACGGGGTGGTCCGTTCGCGGTCGCCTGCTGGGGACCCAAGCGTCGGGCATCGCCCAGACCTTTCTCATCGGCCAAGATTCTTCGGGCGACAGCGCCAACCCCTCGGTGGCGACCCTCGCGGGCGGAAACTTTTTGGTGACGTGGCAGGCTGGAAGGTCGGGCGCCCAACGCATCGTGGCCCAAGTGGTGAACCGTGATGGAGTTCTCCAGGGCCAGCCGGTGCGGATATCCGAACTTGGCACTGACCAGCGCAAGCCCAAAGCAGTCGGCACCCGTGACGGAGGCGCCGTCGTCGTCTGGATCGCGACCGGAGCCGATCGGGAAATGGATGCGGTGTGCGCAGCCAAGCTGAACTCAAAGGCCGAGTCGGTCGGGTCGGCGGTGCGGTTGAATGAGACCGAGGAGTTCAACCAGCGCGACGTCGACGTGGCGTTGCACGACGACGGCAGCATCACCTTTGTCTGGGTCAGCGAGCTTCAGGTTCCGGGCGCTGTCAGCAGTGTGGTCATGCGAACCTATGGCGAATCACTCACTCCCGCATCCGGTGAGCGGGTGATTGTCAGCAAGTCCAACCCGGTGTCTGCGCCCAAGATTTCCGGGCGGCCGGCCGGGTTGTTTCTGGCCTGGAACGAGTATCAGGTCGATGATGCCATCGCCGGCTGGGAAATCATCGGGAGAAAATTCACCTGGCAGGGTGCTCCTTCCGGCGCCGAGTTCCCAATCAACCAGTTTTCTCGTGGAGTCCAAAAGGACCTGTCGCTGGTGACCGCAGGCAACGACAAGTTTCTCGCCGTCTATGAATCCGGGTTCGTCGACGGGTCGGGAACGGGCATTTGCGGACGACTCCTTGATCTGAACAGCGGCGTTCACGGTGACGAATTCGTGGTCAACTCCCGCAAAGCCGCCGATCAGGTGATGCCCACGGCCGCGTCTTCGGACACTGGTGATGCAGTGGTGATGTGGGTTTCCTTCCTCGGTCTCGAAGGTGGCACTGAGGTGGTCGCGCAGAGGATTGGCAGCACGGCAGACAGTCTGCCGGCGTCTCCGGTGCCCTTTGTCTCGGCACTCTCGTCCAGCAAACTGCGGATCACTTGGGAGGCGCTCCAAGGATATGCGGTTTCTTCCTACTTGGTCTATATCAACGGATCTTCGACCGCTACCGAGGTGTCGAGCCCGTTTCACACGGTTTCCGGACTGACCCCGGCTTCGACGCACGCTGTCCGCATCGCGGCGAAGCTTGCGGACGGAAGAATATGCCCCGCCTCCGCAACCTTGAGCGGAACCACATGGGGTTCCGATGAGAACGCCGACGGTTTGCCGGATGACTGGCAGTCCGCTCACTTCGGGGCGGTCGAGTCGGCTTGGCCGGCCGCTTCTGCCGACACCGACGGCGATGGAAAATCCAACCGGGAGGAATTCCTGAGCGGAACCAGTCCCGTGGACGCAGCGGACGTGCTCAAGACCAGCCTTACTGAGTCTCCGAACGGGCGGGTGCTGAGCTGGAACTCGAAGCCGGGCGCCCTGTATCAGATTCAATTCTCGGCCGACCTCCAGGCATGGCAGGATTTGCAGTCGGTTCGGGTGGCGGTGGGGGTGACGGATTCGGTTCTGGTCGCCGAGCTGCCGGACAACGTGTATTTCAGGGTCAATTATCTCCGCTGAGGATATGGTGAAAAATCTTTTCAGGGCAATCGCACTCGGCGGACTCATGGCCAGCAGCCAAAGTGGCCTGCTCGGATTCTCTCTGCTGGGGCCCTTCGACACGTCCTATCAGTCTCCTAACTTGGGCTATGGCCCCGCTCAGACAACATCGGTTAGGGAGGGTGATGCCGGCGGGCCCATGAACTTGGGGGAAGAGTATCGCTGGAACACGCCGTTTATCGTCTACGGCTTTGATCCCACCTTTGTCGAGTATTTCGGTCCAAAGGGCGTGGCGGCGGTTGAGTCGGCCATCTCGGTGTTCAACTCGCTGCCGGCGGTTTCGTCAATGAGCCATGACTTGAGCGAGTATCCGTTGGAGGCGGTTCGCTTCAACTACACCGCCCAGCAGTTGAGCATCATTGACATCAAGTCGCTGGTCATGTCGGCCATGCTGGAGCAGTTGGGTCTGGCCGCTCCGGAGCGTTACGTAAAAACCATCTTCCAGCAGCGGCAGATCAACAACCAATTCTTCTACTCGGTTATTGGTCGGAACTTTTCGCCGATCCCAGTCGTCGAAGGTGACACGCGCAGTTATACCTACAGTCCCTATGTGAATGGGACCCTCTATACCTACGCGATTAGGCATATTCTGAACCCGGTGGACTACTACGACGCCCAAGATATTGCGGTGGACGTCGCCAATCCCCGGATCAGTGTCGCGGCGGCCGCGGGTCTCCAGACCGGAGCGGTTGATCCCCGGGTCGAAGGATTGGTTCATGCGGGCGGCGGGGTGGCTCCCGGGGCCGGCAGGTTTTTCACGGGACTTACCCGGGACGATGTCGGCGGCCTTCGATATCTCTATCATCCGGCGCGGACGAACGTCGAAACCCTGCCTTCAGGTGCCTTCACGGGAGGCGCGGGCTCATCGGGCGGAGGATTTGGCGGCGGATCCAGCGGTGAGCCTTGGACCATCACGATTCCGTTCATCAGCACCAATGCGGTGGCGGGCACCAACGGCGCCGTGAACACCGCCGGGTTGGTCAACCAAGCGTGGCGTGGCGGAGTGGACAAGCTGGTATTCGTGCGAATCGATGCGGATCCCTTCATCGGCCAGTATCCACGTCCGTTGGTTCTGCGGTATTCTGAGAGGGTGTTTGATGCGTCCCGGCGGCGTTTTGTGACTCAGAATGTTCAGCGCCAGTTTACCCGTCCGGACATCACCTTCGCAGCGGCTGATTTGGGGGCATTCAACGCCTCGCCAGCGCCATATGTTTACAGCAGGTCGATCGATTTCACCTCAAACGCGCAATTGAACACGACCACGGGTGAACCCGCAGCCGGTCCCGGAACGATCAACAGCGGTGCTGTCGGGGCGACACTGATTCTCAATAAAGTGGGACCATGGACCTACAATGTTTCGGAAACCACTGAGGATCGGTCGTCCCAGGGATTCATCTTTGGCTCCTTTGATGGCACCACCAACTCGCCGACGGTTTATCCGTCCGGAGTCACGGCCAAGGACCTAGAACGCTTCATCTTCGGCAGGAACTGATTGGAACAATGAAATCATTTGCAGCAAGGCTTTGGCTATTGGTTCTCTGCGGTGCCGGATTGCTTCAGGCACAGCCCGACCCGTTCTATGTGACGAAGGGAAACATCTCCCAGCCGCCGCAGATCAATGCGTTGGTGTGGACCAATCGGGATGCGTTCAACGTGGACACATTTCCTGCGCCTTTCGAAACGCAGAACACGGTCCGCTATGTCAACATGGGCACTTTGCAGGCCTTTCCCGGCTTTCGCTTTGAAACCGTCACCGATTCGGGTAGGCGCGTCGGTGCCGCGGAATGGATTAATTCGGGGATCGTCACTGCGAGCGGTTCATCCCATTCCTCGGCATTGGGCGGAGCGACCGGGGATCCGTTCCACGAGCTCTTCGGCGGCCTGCTGTCTATCTGGGCCACCAATGTCACCAGCAGCGGACGCATTACCGGCAGCTATGCGGGCGACATCAGCATCCGCGGCAACACGGTCAACCTCCGCCGCGGCGGTATCGGCAACGAACTGATTGACGGAACCTCCTTCGAGGTGTGGGGCGGCCATGGGGTCGATACCGGCGACAGCCTTCCGGTGCTAACCGGCTACGTTGTCACGCAGACTGACTTCATGCCTGAGATTGGATTTCAGGACATCTGGTGGCGTTATGGCGAAACGGGAATCGGCTTCGGAGCCTTGGCAGGCAACCTCTCCACCAACCAGCTTACTATTGCCGGTGAGACGCCGGCCATCATCGGTGGCGGCCGAGCGGGCTTCGATGTGACGACGGTTACGGGCGACGGACGCGGGGGAACCTTCCCGTTTGGCCCCATCAGAACGTTCGTCAAAAAGGTTCAGGTGGAAACCAACTTCCAGGTGTTCGACATCGCCTTCGTCCGGGTTGCCGATACGAACGTGATGGTGGATGTGTCCTGGATCCCGGGTTTCGACCCGGCGTTGCCGGTCGGCGATGCCTTCATCCGGATTTCAGCCATTGAAACCAACACCGTCCTCGGGACGCCGGCGACCAACCAGATCATCTTCGTGGACACTGCGGCCACGCAGCGGTTGGAAACCCTGCTGCGGAACGTGGTCACGTTGAACACATTCTCGCCCACCAACCTGTTTGCGGTGCGGGCGTCCGGGATGGATCCATTCACCCCGATTGGCGAGCCCACCAATTCCATTTTCTTCGCCGGTGGAACCACGAACTCGCTGACCCACTGGATCGATGACCAGGTGTTCACGAACTACATGCAGATGACGAACCGGGCCTCGACCAACGGCTATGCCACTTGGGCCGGCACGATTGACTATCTGCCGTCCCGTCCCATCGGGAAAGCTACCGGGTCGGGTTTCTTCCTCGGCCTGACCGGGTTGCAGAACAACCAGAACACGGCCCTCAGCGGGGCGGACACGCTGATTGGATCGGCCGCGTGGACCAACTTGGCCGGCCGGGTGCGGATTGATGCGGACAACTTGGACCTCTCTCGCAGCCGGATTCAGGGGCAGGGCACTGTGACAATCAAGTCCACCAACCTCATCAGTTCGGATCGGTTGGTGGTAGACGCCCCCTTCCTGTCACTCGACCTGAGCTCGGCGAACAACAACCTGAATGTTGAGAACTTTGCGACCGGCACCTCCTCTCACTTGGGCGGCACATTCCGGATGTTCTCGACGGTCATCAGCAATTCCTTCTCCTTTACCTTCACCAACACCACGGACGACGGCAACGGCAACGTGACCGAGGCCACCGAGGACGTCGTCTACAATGCGGTGTTCCACGTGACCGTCCTCGACACGACCTTCCAGACGGTTCGTCCGCAGGTGGTCGAAGACTTGGTGTTGTCCAGCGCGGTGGTGTCAGTGAACGACCCGCTGAATGTGGAACGCAACCTCAAGGTCTCCGCCGAAACGCTGAACGTCGCCGACCGGCTAACCCGCACTTCCGGCTTGAGCATTGATGACTCCGCGCTAGTGGGACTGAAGAACCTCAATGTCAGGAGCGGTGGCCTGCTGTCGACCGACAACATGATCGAACTTGGCGTCAATGCGCCATCGTTGGAAACCGTGACTAGCGAGTTTGGAAGCTCCATCGAGGCCACCTCAGTGGAACTGCGATCCCAGAAGTTCGATCTGGGCGGAGAGCTAATCGCGGCCGGTGGATGGCTGACGCTGCGGGGCGACGAAATCAAGGCGTTCGGTGGGACCCTGTCGGCCTTCTATGGAGTGGACCTCAAAGGCCGGAACGTCATCGTGGAAAACTCGGCCATCGACTGCTGGTATGGGTCAATCCAACTGGATGCCGAAGGACTGGGTGGCACTGGACTGGAAATCTTTGCCTCCCGGGAATTTCATCTGAAGTCGCTTCCTGCACTGGGTGGTCTGGCTGGATCCGCGATCACCTTCCTTCCTTGGGACTTTGAGGAATCGGTGCTCAGTTGGCCAGGAACTGACCTGGGCGCAACCGCCAGCGGATACGCCTCCACGAGTGCCTTGGGCGGCTTGGTTTTGCAGAAGGGTGGTGACATTCCTCAGCGCATGGGACGTCTGGCGGCTGTCAGGATCACCGGTTCGGGCACCAACAATGCGATTTACATCGGCCGACTGACGCTCTCCGACGAGGTGGTGGCCGATTTGGAGGACTATCTCCTCGTGGACCCGAACATCACCGTCTATTTCGGGAGCGTGAGCGACAACCTTGCACCGACGGTGCTGGATGGGTTCATCACTGCGAACGGAGGCAAACTCGTTTACCTGCCGGACGAAACCGCCTCAGGCTCCATTCCGCTGAAGGTTACGGTCTCCGGCGATGGCAATTCAGTCCGTCTGTCATGGGATGCCGCCCCGCTGGGCAGCTACCGGGTCGAAGGGCGTGCCCTGAACGGCGGCACCTGGACAGCGGTTGGCGAGGTCCGGAACAGCGAAGCGAAGGCGTCGAAACTGTCGCTTGAGGACAGCATCAAAGGCGCCTCGGGACGCCTCTATCGCGTCGTTCGCGGCAACTGAACCGCGATTGAAGAATTCAGGAGATCCGGCCACCCGGCCGGATTTTCCATTTGGAGCGGGCTCCGGCCGCAGGGTTGCCGCCAGACCACTGATCAAACAGGGCATGATGTTACAGACAAACGATCTGAGGGTGGTGCAGACACAGCGCCTGCCACCGCCGGCGTTGATCAAGCGCGAACTGCCGATGAACGAGGCCGCCAACGCCATGGTGGTCTCCGGGCGCAACGCGGTGCAGCGCATTCTGCGCGGGGAAGACCGGCGTGTTCTGGTGGTGGTGGGGCCGTGCTCCATCCACGATCCGAAATCCGCTCTGGAGTATGCGCGGCGCCTCCGGGAAGTCCGGGACCAGGTGGCCGACCAGTTGCACCTGGTGATGCGGGTCTATTTCGAGAAGCCGCGCACCACGATCGGGTGGAAGGGAATGATCAACGATCCCCATCTGGACGGCAGCTACGACGTGGATACCGGCCTGCGGACCGCCCGAAAGCTGTTGCTCGAGATCAACGAACTGGGACTGCCGGCGGCGACTGAGTTCCTCGATCCGATCATCCCGCAGTTCATCGCCGACTTGGTCACATGGGCGGCCATCGGTGCGCGCACGACGGAAAGCCAGACCCACCGGGAGATGGCGAGCGGCCTGTCCATGCCGGTCGGCTTCAAGAACGGCACCGACGGTTCCCTGCAAACCGCGGTGGACGCCATGCTATCTTCCCGGCATCCGCATCACTTCTTGGGCATCGACCAGGAGGGAGCGGTTTCGGTGGTGCGCACGACCGGCAATCTCGACGGCCATGTCGTGCTGCGGGGCGGACGGGGGCTGACCAATTATGATCCGGCAAGCATCGCCGGCGCCGCGGCCCAGCTCCGCAAGGCGGGTTTGCCGGAAGGGCTGATGGTGGACTGCTCGCACGCGAACTCCGGCAAGCAGCACGCGAAGCAGGAGGAAGTGTGGCAAAGCCTCATCGCGCAGAAGCGGGCGGGCTGCCCGCCACTGATGGGCGTGATGCTCGAAAGCCATCTGTTCGAGGGCAACCAGCCCATGCCCAAAACGCCCGGCGACCTCAAATACGGCGTTTCCCTCACGGACGCCTGCCTCGGTTGGGAAACCACCGAGCGCATGCTGTTGGAGGGGGCTCAGCGTCTGCGGGAGGCTGGGGGCCGGGCCGGTTAAATCAGGCTTGGTTTTCCAACCCTTCGTCTCGGTCCGGCTTCCCGAGACGCCACCGCTGCGCTGGCCTTGGAAGCGGTTGAAGTCCCGATAAGCGCTGTCAACGCCGACGAGCCGCCATGTGGCGGTCCGGCTCACCCGACAGAGACGCTCGCCGGCTTGCGAGCGCAAGCCGGCGAGTGCTTGTGTTCCTGTTTTGGTCTAATCAGGCCTTGGCCACGAGCTGGCGGAGGACGTAAGGCAGGATGCCGCCGTGTTGGTAGTATTCGATTTCGATCGGGGTATCGATGCGGCAGATCACGGGCACGAATTCGCCGGAGCCGTCTTTGCGCGTGATCTTCAGCGTCAATTCCTGCTGCGGCTTCACGGCGGGGCTGAGGCCGACGACGTCGTAGGTCTCTGTGCCGTCCAGCTTCAAAGTCTGCGCGGTGGTGCCTTCCTTGAACTGGAGCGGGAGCACGCCCATGCCGACGAGGTTGCTGCGGTGGATGCGCTCGAAGCTCTGCGCCACGACGACTTTCACGCCGAGCAGATTCGTGCCCTTGGCGGCCCAGTCGCGGCTGGAGCCGGTGCCGTATTCCTGGCCGGCGATGACGATGAGCGGCGTGCCCTGGGTCTGGTAGGCGATGGATGCGTCGTAGATGGAGGTCTTCGCGCCGTCGGGGCCGAACGTGTTGCCGCCTTCTTCGCCGCCAAGCATCAGGTTCTTGATGCGGACGTTGGCGAAGGTGCCGCGGGTCATCACGCGGTCGTTGCCGCGGCGGCTGCCGTAGCTGTTGAAGTCGGCGAACTCGACCTTGTTATCGAGGAGATACTTGCCGGCCGGGGAGCTCTTCTTGATGGCGCCGGCGGGCGAGATGTGGTCGGTGGTGACGCTGTCGCCGAAGATGCCGAGGGCGCGCGCGCCGGTGATGGGCTGGATGACGCCGGGGGTGAGGGCGAAGTTCGTGAAGAACGGCGGCTCCTGGATGTAGGTGGACTGGCGGTCCCACTCGTAGACGTTGCCGACGCTGGACGGGATCTCGTTCCACTTCGGGTTCTGCGAGGCGAAGTCGGTGTAGAGCTTGCGGAAGACCTCGGGCTTGAGCGCGGCCTGCATGGCGTCGCGGACTTCTTGGAGCGTGGGCCAGATGTCCTTGAGGAAGACGGGGCCGTTCTTGCCGTCGCCGATGGGTTCGGTGGTCAGGTCCTTGTCCACGCGGCCGGCGAGCGCGAAGGCGACGACGAGCGGGGGCGACATGAGGAAGTTCGCCTTGATGTTCTGGTGAACGCGCGCTTCGAAGTTGCGGTTGCCGGAGAGGACGGACGCGGCGACGAGGTCGTTCTTCACCACGGCGTCCTCGATCTTGGCGTCGAGCGGGCCGGAGTTGCCGATGCAGGTCGTGCAGCCGTAGCCGACCGTCTGGAAGCCGAGCTGGTCGAGGTAGGGCGCGAGGCCGGTCTTGTTCAGGTAGTCGGTGACGACGCGGCTGCCGGGAGCGAGGGAGGACTTCACCGCCGGATTCACGGTCAGGCCCTTTTCAACGGCCTTCTTGGCCAACAAACCGGCCGCGAGCATGACGCTCGGGTTCGACGTGTTGGTGCAACTCGTGATGGCGGCGATGAGGACGGAGCCATGGCCGACCTTGGTGCCGGCGACTTCGGCCTTCACGGTCGAGAAGTCCTCGGCCTTCTTGCCAAAGCCGTTTTCCGTGACCGGCTTGCTGAACGAGCCCACGAAGGTGTCCTTCAGGTTCTTCAGCTCGATGCGGTCCTGCGGACGCTTCGGTCCGGCCACGCTGGGCACGACGGTCGAAAGGTCGAGCTCCACCACGGTGGAGTATTCGATGTCGCCCTTGTTCGGAATGCCCCAGAGGCCCTGCGCCTTGTAGTAGTTCTCGTAGAGTTTGACCTGCTCCTCGCTGCGGCCGGTGGCGCGGAGGTAGTTGGCGCACTCGGCGTCGACGGGGAAGAAGCCCATGGTCGCGCCGTATTCGGGCGCCATGTTCGCGATGGTCGCGCGGTCCACCAGCGGCAACGCGGCGGCGCCGGGGCCGAAGAATTCGACGAACTTGCCGACGACCTTCGCCTTGCGGAGCAACTGCGTCACGGTCAAGGCCACGTCCGTCGCGGTCACGCCTTCGCGGATTGAACCCGTCAGGTGAACGCCCACGACATCCGGCGTGAGGAAATATACGGGCTGGCCAAGCATGCCGGCTTCAGCCTCGATGCCGCCAACGCCCCAGCCGACGATGCCCAGACCGTTGATCATCGTGGTGTGGGAATCGGTGCCGACGAGCGTGTCGGGGTAGTAGACGTTGCCCGCGTTGAGGACGCCCTTGGCGAGGTATTCCAGGTTGACCTGGTGGACGATGCCGATGCCGGGCGGGACGACCTTGAAGGTGTCGAAGGCCTGCATGCCCCACTTGAGGAACTGGTAGCGCTCGCGGTTGCGGGTGAACTCCAGATCCAGGTTCTTCTGGAAGGCGTCACCGGTGCCGGCGAAGTCCACCTGCACGGAGTGGTCCACGACGAGATCCACGGGCACCAGCGGCTCGATGATCTTGGGATTCTTGCCCAGCTTGGCCACGGCGGAGCGCATGGCGGCGAGATCGACCAGCAACGGCACGCCGGTGAAGTCCTGGAGCACGATGCGCGCGACGACGAACGGGATCTCGGCGGTGCGGGCTTCGGTCGCCTTCCAGTTGGCCAGCTCTTTGACGTTCGCCTCCTGCACCTTCAGCCCGTCGCAATTGCGCAGGACGGATTCCAGCACCAGCCGGATGGACACGGGCAGCTTGGAGATTGGGCCGACGCCGGCCTTTTCGAGGGCGGGCAGGCTGTAGAACTGGCCGGTCTGGCCGTTGCCGAGGTCGAACGACTGAAGGGTGCCGAAAAGGTTGTGCGGCGTGCTCATGTGCATGAATGAAAAGTGCGGTCCTGAAAAACTCGGGCGAAATTGCGGAAGCGCGCCGGTTCGGTCAAGAAACCGTCCCAGGGGCGGCGATGGAAGTGCCAGGTTGAAGACTCTCGCAGGCAATCTCGTTTCCCGCCTCCCGTTCCCTCCAGATGAGACTGGAGGTGTCGAGCAGGAGACTCCGGTGGTTGGGGTTCCCCTGTTCTTCGTTCCCCTCAAGAGTCAGCACCTCCCCGCCGGTCACGAGGATCCCCGAGTCTCCGATCCGGGATGCGCGATGGCCATGGATCCAGCCTGGCACCGAGCCGGACGTTTCGAGCCGATCCATTCGCCACGTTCGGGTGTTGAGCCGATAGACCGGAGTCCGACCATACTCACGGCGGCCTGCATAGCCCAAGGACCCGATGATGTAGATCGCGTCGCCGACAAGGGTCGCGGTATGGAAGTCGGTGGGTGGGAATACCGCCTCGGGATAGCCCTGAATATGGACCGAGCCATCGGTTTCATGCACGAAGACATCGTTGTAGATGCAGAAATCGGGATCGTAAAAGTCCTCGTGTTCGCCACCGATCTGCACCACCCGTCCGTCCGGCAGAATCGTCAGGGATTGGCCAAACCGCTGTGCGCACCAGACCGGTTCCTGTTCCAGCATGGACGAGGGCCCCTGGAAGTGGGTGGTTGCTGCATAGCCGGAGACGCCCGAGCGAAGCATGCCAATCCAGAAGGGCTCCTCCATTCGCTCCGGGTTTGCCGAGCCGAAACGACGAGTCCGCGCCCGGAGGAATTCCGACTTGGTAACGCGCTCCAGCAAGCGGATGTCCGGGTCGGCACGGAGGCCGATGATCACCCGGCGCCCCTCGTTTCCAAGAAACCGGGGGTTCGCGCCGGCTTGGAGCAGTCGCTCCGCCAGCGGGCGGGTCCGTGCCCCGGCCAGGGCGGTGCCGCCATTGTGTTCGCGATCAATCTGGGCTCCCGCGCCCAGCAGGAGTTCCACGCCCTGATCGAATCCCGCCTCGGTTGCCTGAATCAGGGCCGTGGTCCCGAACTCGTCGGTGCGCTCGACGTCGAAGCCCAGCTCCAGGAGCCATCGCAACATGGCGGCCCGGTGGCATTCGATGGGGTAAAAGAGCGGAGGCTTGGCGCAGCGGCCGACCGCCTCGATATCCGCCCCCCGTTCGGCCAGCAAAGCGGCCTTGGCGAGGTCTCCCGTCTGGAGGGCCACAAGCCAGGCGGTGCGCGACCACCAGTCCCGGTCCTCCAGTGGGGCGCCCGCGTTCAACAGGGTGCGGACGTCATCCAGTGTCCCGAGGGCGACGGCGCGGATGAGGGGCGTCCAGTGCAACTGTGCTTCATCAGCCCCGGCTTCGAGGAGCAGGCGAACTCCGTCGAAACGGCCGAGCCGGGACAAGACCCGCAGGCCGGATTCGCCGTAGCTGCTGATCGCATTGAGCTCCACCTTGCAGTTCACGAGGAGTCGCAGGAGGTCGGGCAGACTTCCGTCCAGGAAAACGTCGCGTCCGTGGACCGCGTGAAGCAAGGCGCCGTAACCGTTCTTATCTCTGTAATGCAGATCGGCGCCCCGATCGACGAGGGACTTCACTTTCTCGGAATCACCTTCAGCCAGGGCATTTCGGAGCGGTGCAGCTTCCGGGGTGTCTGTGTCAGAGAGCACGGCGGGCGAGATTATGAGGACCGGACAGAAGGACAACAGCAGGTAGGTGCCTTGGATTCTGGTGCTTTCGAGGCAGGTGCGGTCTCAGCCGTGGCGGATTGTTCCCCGGAAGCCCCGCGGATTGCCGGGTCATCCGCCCACAGGCCGCCTCCGACATCGCCGGGAACTGGTCCAGGTGCCAGACGGATGAGGTTTTCGGCGTTTTTGGGGGCGGCCTCGTGATCGATAAATCGCCCCTGATTGGATCGGCCGCCCTTGTCCGGCGGGAGGCGCTGCGCCACCTTCCGCCGGCCCATGGTGGCAGCGCGATCCCAGTTCGGCGGTGGTGACCGGTCACGACGATCCGTCGTGATCGCGCTGGCGGTTTCCGTCCTGCTGCACGCCTACGTCTGGCTGATGGCCGTCCTAATCGATCGCGCGTTTGTCCGCGGATGGCTGCCGGAGTGGCTCCAGCCGCTGGTGCAGCCGGCGCAGGCATTGCTGGCCAAGACGCCGCCGCCGTCGGCGGCTGAACCGCCCGCAGAGCAATGGACCGAGATCCCGCTCCAGTTCATCGAGGTGGACCCGGCACTAGCCACGGCCGAACTGCCCAAGGAAGCCAAATACACCTCCACGGCGAACACACTGGCCGCTAACCCGAATCCCGCGAAGGAGATCCGCGCCGATCCGCGCATCGAGGGGTTCAAGGAGGATTCGCTGAAGACCTTCGATACCCTCAAGCCCGCCGAAAAGCCGGTGCCCGCCCAGCCGAAGCAGGCCGCCGACCAGGAAACCGTGGCGGTGCCGGTGCAGTCCGCGAAGCCGGCGCAGCAGGCCCGGGACGCCCGCGAGGAAAAGGGCGTTCGCCCCGGTGAGACGTTGCTGGCGAAGGTCGATCCGCGGTCCGACCTGCTGAAGCCGCAGGAAGGCCAGACTGCCCAGGCGGCGGAGCCGGCCCAGGCCGAGCAGCGTCCGCGCTACAAGAAGGTGGCCGAAGTGCGCCGGGACAAGGGGATGCTGGTGGGCGAACGCATGAAGCTGAACGGCAACGTGGCGCGGACGGGCATTGACTCGTCGCTCGACGTGAAGGCGTCCCCGCTGGGCGACTACAACTACCGGCTCGTGCAGGCCGTGCAGGAACGCTGGTATCAGCTGCTCGACGAACGGAAGTTCGCCCTCGAACGCACCGGCAAGGCGGTCATCAAGTTCAACCTGCATCAGGACGGCTCCGTCAGCGACGTGCGGACGGACGCCAGCACGGTCGGCGACACGCTGTCGTTCCTGTGCGAGCTCGCCGTGATGCAGCCGGCGCCGTATGGCAAATGGCCTTCCGAAGTCCGGCGCCTAATCGGGCGCGACACGCTCGAAGTTACTTTCACGTTCAACTATTACTGAGATGTTTGCCTGGATTGTCGATGGGGGGCCGTTCATGTGGCTGCTCCTGGTGCTGTCGGTGGTGGCGGTCGCGTTCATTCTCGAGCGGGGCTGGGCTCTCCGGCGTGCCAAAATCATGCCGCCCGGTCTGGTGGCCGCCTTGGAGACCGCCGACGACCGTCAGCTGCGGGGCGCGTGCGCGGCGTCGCCCTCGCCCCTCGGTCGCCTGGCCACCGGCGTGCTGGACCATCTGCCGTGGCCGAAGGACGAGAATGTCAGCGCCCTCGAGGTGCGGGCCCGGCAGGAAGTGGCGCTGATGGAACGCGGCCTCGTGATCCTGGAGATCATCGTCGGCATCGCGCCGCTGCTGGGCCTCGTCGGGACGCTCTACGGCATCATCCCGCTCTTCTCGGATTTCGGCAAAGCCGTCTCCGGTGACAACGCCCTGCTGGCCAAGGGCATCGCAGCGGCCCTGAACAAGACGCTCGCCGGGCTGCTGGTGGCGGTGCCGGCGCTGGTGGCGTGGAGCTACTTCAACAAGAAGGTGGAAACGCTCGCGGTCGAACTGGAGGGCCTCTGCGACGCGCTGATCCGGCGGCACTACCTCTCCGGTCCGGCCGGCACGCCGGTCCGCCAACCGTCGAACCCGCCCGGCCAATGAAGTTCTACCCGCGGCGCCGGCGCGCGGCCCCGGCGGTCATCATCATCTCGCTGATCGACGTGCTGATCGTGATGCTCGTCTTCATGATGGTGAGCACCACGTTCAAGAACGCCCCGGCGGTGAAGGTCACGCTGCCCGAGACCAGCGGCGCGCCGAAGGTCGGCGCCACCACGTCCCGGCTTCCGATCGAGGTCTGGATCACGCCGACCAACGGTTATTTCGTGGGCTCGCGGCCGGTCACGTCCGATCAGCTTTTTCTGCGTCTCCGCGAGATGTCCACGAACGCCGCGGACACGAAGGTCGTGATCCGGGCCGACGGCGACTCCACCTGGCAGCAGGTCGTCAAGGTGCTCGACTACACCCGCCAGCTCCATCTGACCAACGTGCAGGCCTACACCCGCGGCGAGGGCGCGCGCTGAGTTTGAACGGCGACGACGACGAAGTGCGGACGGCCACGTCCGCTGCTGGGAGAGGCGGCATTCCAGCGGCCATGATTTCGTGAAGCCGGCCCCGGCGGCCTGTAAGCCGCCGTTCCAGTCTTGGGAAGAGCCGGCCACCGGCTTTCAGCCACGGTGAGAAGATGCGGGCCCGTGGACTGGCGGACGAGGGCGTCCGCGCTCCGCTCAAACGCTTCCTTCCGGTTCAGTCGTGTGACAATCGGGTGGCGCTCGCCGAATCGGGGCAGCGAAAAATCCGGTTTTTCTCTGCCGTGGCCGGCGGGACATGATTAGCTCGGGCGTCCTATGCGGCTCGAACAACATGTGGAGTTTATCCGGGAACTGACCCGCCTGAGCGGTGACGTGATCCGGCCCTATTTCGCCAACCACGCGGTGGGGCACGAGCTGAAGGCGGATGAATCTCCCGTGACCGTGGCCGACCGCCGGGCCGAGGAAGTGATGCGCCGGCGGATCCTCGAGCAGTTTCCCACGCACGGCGTGGTCGGCGAGGAGTTGGGCTCGGTGAACGCCGACGCGGAGTTCGTCTGGGTGCTCGACCCCATTGACGGCACCCGCTCGTTCATCACTGCCGTGCCGCTGTTTACCACGCTGATCGGCCTGCTGCACCACGGGCGCCCGGTGCTGGGCTGCATCCACCAGCCGATCCTCGCGCAAACGCTGATCGGCGACCGCCAGACCGCCGAACTGAACGGGCAGCCGGTCCGCGTGCGTTCGATTTCATCGGTTGAGCAGGCCACGTTGCTGACCACCGATTCGACCTTCCCGGGCCGTTACCAGCCTGGAACCGGCTTTGCCCAACTGGCCGACAAGGCCCGGCTGTTCCGCACCTTCGGCGACGGTTACGGCTACCTGCTCGTGGCGTCGGGCTGGGCGGACATCATGGTGGATCCCATCATGAACCCGTGGGACCTGCTGCCGCTGATCCCGGTCATCGAAGGTGCCGGCGGCAAGATCACCGACTGGCAGGGCCGTCCGGCCGACCAACCCGGGGTGAATTCCTGCGTGGCCAGTTGCCCGGAACTGCACGGGGAACTGATCGCGCGGCTGAATGCGAGTTAGGCCGCCGCACACGCTATGGCCGATACGGCAGCATATGGTCCGTTCAGGATGCAGACTTACCGGCTTGCGTGGTTGTCCGTGTTCATGCTGCTGGCGGTTGTCGTCCTCATGATGGTTCTCGGACATGACGCGAACACTATCCTCGCGGAGGCTGGGTTTTACCTGTTTTTCGCAGCGAGTGTCTTCAGCATCTTGAGTCGCCGGTTCGTGCCGTTCTTGGCCGCGCTTTGTGCGCTTGGTCTTCTTGGTGCGTGCATCTGTGCATGACGATCGTCGGCCTGGGCCGAAACAAGGGGGAAGACCTGAAGCCCGTATTTGCTGGTGACTGCGTGGGTTGTGTTTTGGAGTGAAGGGCAACTGGCGACACCTAATGGCCGGACGCATGCCCAGGCTCGCCAGAAAATCCCCGGGGCCAGGATGTTGAGCTACGGATCGCCGAGAGGCGGCGAATGCCCGTTGCCAACCGCTTTCTCCGGCAGGCATCGTCCGCGCCGCGATGGCGTTCTCGTTTCGCTTTCTCGGTTCCGGCACCTCGCAGGGCGTGCCGGTGATCGGCAAGGAGTATCCGCCCGGATTCCTGGCCAACCCGAAGAACCACCGCCTGCGTCCGTCCATCTACGTCGAATCGGCGGAGACGCGTCTCCTCGTGGACACGACGCCCGATTTTCGCACGCAGATGTTGCGGGAAGGGCTCGGCTTCCTTGATGCGGTGCTGATCACCCACGCCCATGCCGACCACATCCTCGGGCTCGATGACTGCCGGCGGGTGTGCGACCTGCGCGGCGGGCCGCTGCCGATCTACGCGGAGGCCGACACCATGGCGGCGTTGCAGCGCGTCTTCACCTACGCCTTCGACGGCCGGCCGGTGCCCAAGGGCTATTTCCAGCCCCAGCCGCACGTCATCACGGGGCCGTTCCGCCTGGGGGACCTGGAGATCACGCCCTTCGCGTTGCCGCACGGCAGCTTCACGACGACCGGCTTCCGCTTCGCCCAGCGGGGCGGGCCGTCGCTGGCCTACTTCACCGACTGCAAGGAGGTTCCCGACGACGTCATCGCCGCCGTCCGTGGCATCGACGTGGTGGTGCTCGATGCGCTGCGGCCGCAGCCGCACTTCACCCACATGTGCCTCGACGAAGCCCTGACGACCGCCCGCCGCATCGGGGCGGACCGGACCTACTTCACGCACCTGACCGACAACTACGACCACGACCGCGACCAGGCGGAGCTGCCCGCCGGAGTCTGGTTCGCCTACGACGGGCTCAAGGTGGAACTGGCATGAGCGCGGCCAAACTGGACTGGGATCCGGCGTCGCCCCACATCCGGCCGATTTACCGGCTGGCATGGACCGCGATGCGGATCATTTCGCGGACGTGGTTCAACTGGCGTGTGATCGGGGCCGAGCAGGTGCCGGTCACGGGCCCGGTGATCCTGGCTTCGAACCACGTGTCCTTCGCCGATCCGCCGATGATCGGCTCGGCCCTGCCGCGGGCGATCAGTTATCTGGCGCGGGACACCCTGTTCGACCAGCCGGGTCTGGGATGGTTCATCCGGCAGCTCAACGCCGTGCCGGTGGATCGCGACGGCGGCGGCGCGGCCGGTCTCAAGGCAATCCTCGACCGCCTGCACGCCGGCGGCGGCATCATCCTGTTTCCCGAGGGCACCCGCTCCCGTGATGGCCGGCTGCAGCCCGCGCGCAGCGGGGTCGGGCTCACTGTGATCAAGTCCGAGGCACCCGTCGTGCCGGTGCGGCTGTTCGGCATGTTCGAAGCCTGGCCGCGTTCACGGCCGCTGCCGTTGCCCGGACGGGTCACGGTCAAGTTTGGACGCCCGCTGGACTTCGCGGCGCTCCGGGCCGAGGCGAAGGTCTGTTCCAAACCCCGGCTCAAGGGGATTTACCAGCAAGTGACCGACGAACTGATGGCGGAAATCGGCCGGCTGGAACCGGCGGAAGAGGTCCGGCGTTTCCCGCCGCGGTGAAAGCGGGTGAACCGGTCACGGCGCGATACTGCCGGTCCGTGGGTTGGGGGAGATCCGGTGGCTCGGTGGGGCGAGACTCCGTCGAGCCCACTCTGCCGGCGAAGCCGGCGCAAGCGCAGCGAGCCTCACCGCCAAAGACGCTCACTCTGTTCGCCTCGCTCCACTCGAAACAGGGCTCGACCGAGTCTCGCCCCACCAACCAACCACGATGAAAAGATGCGACCGCGACGGGCATGTTCGGTTGCTTCGGCTGGCCAACTCCGTCGAGTGGCGGCACGCTGATCGGCACGTTGGTCATGAAAGTTCTCCACGTTCACGCGCACTTCGACGACTTCGAGTTTGTGGCCGCCGGCACCTTCGAGCGGTGGCGGCGGCAATTGGGTCCGGAGTTCAGCGGCAAGATCGTCGTCTGCACCGACGGCCGTTCCGGGCACCACTTCCGGAGCCGCGAGGAGACGGCGCGGGTGCGGTTGGCGGAGCAGGCGGCGAGCGCGGAATTGGGCGGCTATGCATTTGAGCTCCTGTGCAAGCCGAACGGTCAGCCGTTTGAAGAAGCCTGTCGCGTGCTCACGACCGACCTGCTGGCGGCGCTGTGGACGAGCATCCGCGAATTCGAACCCGACTACCTGATCTGCCCGCCGCTGCCCACCGACCCGCAGGCCGGAGTGCATCCGGACCACATCACCGTGGCCGAGGCGGTCCGCCGCGTGGCCTACATGATCAACGTGCCGCACGCGTTTCTCACCGAGTATCCGGTGGCGGACGAATCGCAGTCCCGCTGGGTGAAGACGCCGGTGATCCTGCACGCCTACGATGGCTACATGGCCGGCGCGAACACGGCCGACCTGGTGGTGGACGTCGAGGAAGCGTTCGACCTCATTGCGGCCGAATCGTGGTGCCACCAAAGCCAGATCAACGAATGGCTGCCCTGGGTGGCGCGGCATCACATCGAGCCGACCGCGAACCTGGACGCGTGGAAACAGAAGCTCCGGGCGCGGTTCGACCGGCAGGCCCGGGAACTCGGATTGCCACCGGGCCGGGCCAGCGAGGCGTTCGCGGTCACCGCGTGGGGCATCGTGCCCACGTGGTCGCAACTGCAGCGGGACTTTCCCGGTCTGGTTGAGGACCCCGTCCGGGCCGAGCGGCTGCGGAGCAAGCTTGCGCGCTGGGGCGCGGAGTGAAGGCCGTGGGCGTTCGCGGCAGGCGAGGGCGCCTGTCGCACAAGTGACAGCCGTGGGCGGCTGTCCCACTCAGATGCCGGGCGCCGATGCGTCCGTTTGACGTCGCGGGGAAGTCCCGCACTGTCCTGCCCGTGTCCGTCGCCCCCATCCTGTCCGTCCGCAATCTGGCCAAGACGCACCGAAACGGTGAGTCCGCATTGACGGTGCTGCGCGACGTGTCCTTCGACCTCGCGCCGGGCGACACGCTGGCCATCGTGGGACCCAGCGGCTCCGGCAAGACCACCTTGCTGGGCTTGTGCGCCGGCCTTGATGCGGCCACCCAGGGAACAGTCACCCTGGCCGGCCGCGAACTCGGGGCGCTGGATGAAGATGGACGCGCCCGAGTGCGCAACGACCACGTCGGTTTCATTTTCCAGAACTTCCAGCTTCTGCCGACGCTGACGGCGCTGGAGAACGTGCTGGTGCCCCTGGAGCTCCGTGGTGCGGTCGCCCCGCGGGACCGGGCCGTGGAACTGCTCTGCAAGGTCGGGCTCGGCGAACGCCTCGGCCATTATCCGACCCAGCTCAGCGGCGGCGAACAGCAGCGGGTGGCCTTGGCGCGCGCCTTCGTGAACCGTCCGCAACTGCTGTTCGCCGACGAACCCACTGGCAATCTCGACGGCGATACGGCGCACCTGGTTGCCGACATGATCTTCCAGCTCAATGCCGACGCCGGCACCGCACTGGTGCTGGTCACCCACGATCTCGAACTGGCCCGCCGCTGCCGTCAGCTCATCCGGCTGAAGGGCGGGGCGGTGGTGAGCTGAGCCGCCATGGATCAGCCCTGGGCCAACGAAGCGGTCATTGCCCACACGGCCTGCGTGGTGCGCAGCTACCGCCGCTTCACCGGCCGGGAGCTGTGGCCGGAGAGCGGCACTCCGGCCGCGATGGCCCGGGCGGTCTTTGAGGCCCTCTTCGTGCTGGTGTCCCACGGCACCGAGGCGGATCCGGTGCTGAACTACGGCAATGCGGCTGCCCTGCGGCTGTGGGAGACCACCTGGGCGGAACTGACCCGGATGCCCTCGCGTCTCACAGCCGAGGCGCCCAACCGCGAGGAGCGGGCCCGCCTGCTGGCGCAGGTCACCCGCCACGGGTTCATCCATGACTACTCCGGCATCCGCATCTCGACCCGCGGGCGCCGCTTCCGCATCGCGCAGGCGACGGTGTGGAACCTGCTCACGCCGGCGGGCGAACCGGGCGGACAGGCCGCGATGTTCTCGCGCTGGGAATTCCTCTGAGCGCGATCCGGTGCTACCGCCGTTCCTTGGACTTCAGGTCGGCTTCCTCCTCGCCGAGCAGGATCTCCAGCATCCGTTCGGGGCGATTCAGGAAGTCACGGGTGATGCGGAAGTGCTCCGTGTCCTCGTAGCGCGTCTCGCGGAGGCCGTGCTCGCCGAACTCATAGATGCGGGCGTGCGGATACGACAGCAGGATGGGCGAGTGCGTCGCGATGACCAGTTGGCTGCGGTGATACACCAGCCGGTGCAGCAGGGTGAGGACGCTGAGCTGGCGTTGTGGGGAAAGCGCTGCCTCCGGTTCGTCGAAAAGGTAAACGCCGTCGCCCTGAAGCCGGTTGGCAAGCAGGGAAAGGAAAGCTTCACCGTGAGATTGGGCGTGAAGCGACTGGCCGCCATAGCCGTAGTTGACGCCCAGGTCGTCAATCTGCGAGGCCACGTTGTAGAAACTCTCCGCGCGAAGGAACCAACCATCGGTGAAGTGACCCTTTCGCTCCAGCGTGAGGAATTCATGCAGCGGTGAATGCGTCTCCCTCGTCGCGAAGTTGAAGTTCCGGCTTCCGCCCTCGGCATTGAACCTCAGCTTCACCGCGAGCGCTTCCAGCAGGGTGGATTTCCCGGAGCCATTTTCCCCGATGAAGAAGGTGACCGCCGGATGCAGTTCGAGGCGATCGAGCGAACGGATGGCCGGAATCGCGAACGGATATGCCGAAAAATTCGGCACTTCCTCCCGGCGCAACCGCAGCGCGGTCACAAAACCGCCGCCGCCGAACTTCGGCCGGGCCTCTGGGCCCAAGGGCAGCGCAGTCTGTCGAACAGTGGCGCGTGGTTTCATGGCGGTCGCGAAGGAAGGTCGCCGGAACGGAGCCGGAGTCACGCCGGAGTTGTGGCTGCCGGGTGAGGCATAGCCGGGCACCACCTTAGTCCGGGCCGGCGGGACGCCGGCGGCACGGCAAGCCAGAGGCTTGCGCTACGCCGTAGCGCCGGCCTCCGGCCGGCCGTGGCGCAAGCGTCCCGCTTGCCGGTTACACGGGCCGGAGTGATCGCGGGGGAACCTTGTGGGTGGTGCGGAGGCGGAATCTTGCTGGCGTCGTTCTCGCTCGCGACGCGAGAATGGTCCCACTGCATGAGCGAAGCCACGCCTGAGCCGTCCGTTTCCGAAGCGCCCGCCGCACCGCGGGGCACCGGTGTCCTGACGCCCGAGGATTTTCATGGCTGGCTGGCTCCCGGCGCCCTGCCCGACGCGGCGGCGCTGGCACGCCGGAGTTGGGGACAGCGTTTCAAGGACGACGGAGACGTGGTCCTCCTGCTGGGCGCGGTGCCGGCCTCGTTGCTGGAACCGGATTTTGCAACCGACCTTGCGGCGTTGCCGCTGACGCTGCTGGGCCTGATTCACGAAGGCGTCGTCAAGAGCGCCGCTTCGTGTGCGGACGCTTCCTTGGCCGAGGTGCTCGCCGCGGGCTGCGGGCTGGGGCAGGGCGATGCCGGGCTGCTGCTGCGGGGTGTGGGCCTCGACTTCACCGCCTGGTCCGGCGACGACTTGGCCGTGACCCTGGCTGAGACTTCCGCCGACCGGGCCGTGATCACGGTTGCGGCGACGGATGTGGGCCGGGTGATCCGGCAGGCGCGCATTTTCGGTATTCCCGCCGTGCCGCTCGGCCGGGTGGGTGACGAGACCGTGGCGGTGAAGACCGCGGCCAACGAAAAGAAGTCAGCCGTTGCCGGGCTGACTCCGGAAGGCTGGAACGCCTTGGTGCGTCCACCGGCTTGACGGGGCGCATCTTTTCATCGTGGCAGTCGGCCGCCAGGCAGAGTGCTGCCGGCATCTTGCCGGCAGGGGGAGGCACGGGTGG